>JAAUYH010101944.1_pt1 | contig 209025 bp, 200 predicted proteins | sample 7278061 | NCBI WGS metagenome assembly JAAUYH01 (sample SAMN14350203, study PRJNA611818) | marine sediment metagenome | isolation source: surface marine sediment (0.6m) | place: French Polynesia: Moorea | collected 2018-08 | reverse complement strand
TTATTCAGGCGCGGAATCAAGGCCGCAGGCCGCCGCGCCATCGCCGACCCGCCCCGGAGGGGAGGCGATTTGCGGGCGAAGCGTATCGCATTGAGGTCATTCGGACTTTGCTGGGATAAACCGAGCCGTTCAAAGGTCCGGGTCGCCTCCCCGCGGGTCGGCGATCACGCGGCTCCTCAAGGGAGATACAACGTCCGCTCCAAGCCAGAACCGGTAGACCGCGGTTCGTCAGACTTCACGCCCTGTGGCAAGGTGCCCGGCTCGGATCGCGCCGGGCGGGATCGGCGGCGGCGTTGCCCGCCGCCTCGTGGGATGCCTCGCCTTCATGGCGTCCTGCCGAAACCTGCTTTATGAAGGTCGACGTCGGGCCCGCCGCTCCGGGTGGGCGTCAACTGCCAGGACAGACCAAACCGCATGCTCACCCGCATCCTGTCCATGCCGCTGATCCTGATCCTGATGGGGGCAGGGGCGCTGGCGATGTACGTGCCGGGCGGGGTAGCCGCCGCCACCCGGGATTGGGAGGGTGCGCGCGCATTTTCTTACAGCGGAACGATCTTTCTTGCCTTCGCTGCGATGATTGGCATCGCGACCGCTGGCCATACACCGAAAAACCAGGCCCGCAGCCACCTTCTCGCGCTGCTCGGCGCCTTCACGGTGCTTCCCGCCATGTTGGCGGTCCCATTCTACGAGTCCGTCGGCAACACCCGGTTTCTCAACGCTTATTTCGAAATGGTCTCGAGCCTTACCACAACCGGTGCCACGCTCTTCGACGATCCCGCGCGGCTGTCGGGGGCGGAGCACCTGTGGCGTGCCCTTGTGGGCTGGTTCGGCGGTTTCCTGATCTGGGTCACCGCCATCGCCATTCTGGCGCCGCTGAACCTCGGCGGGTTCGAGGTTCTTGCCCCGGCCCGTTCCGGCGAGGCCGCCGCGGCCCATAGCCAGATCATCCGAATCGCGGATCCGTCCCTGCGCCTGCAACGCCATGCGCTGGTCCTGTTTCCGATCTACGGCACGCTGACGCTGTTGTTATGGGTGGGTCTTCTGATCCTCGGCGACGCGCCGCTGGTCGCGCTTTGTCATGCGATGTCGGTGCTGGCCACCAGCGGCATCTCCCCCGTCGGCGGCGTTACCGCCGCGGGATCGGGCTTTGGCGGCGAGTTTCTGATTTTTCTGTTTCTCGGCTTCGCCTTGTCTCGCGGCACGTTCGCCCGCGACAGCCGCGACGGCGGCGTGTCGAAACTGACGCAGGACCCCGAGCTTCAGATGGGTCTGTTCATCGTGGCCGCCGTGCCGTTTTTCCTGTTTCTGCGTCATTGGATCGGCGCCATCGAAGTCGAGGCCGCCCAGTCGGTCTGGCAGGGGCTGCAGGCGTTCTGGGGCGGCGCCTTCACGGTTCTGTCGTTCCTGTCCACCACAGGCTTTGAAAGCGCCGCCTGGGATACCGCGCGCGACTGGTCGGGGCTCGACACGCCGTCGGTGATCCTGATGGGGCTCGCGGTCTTCGGCGGCGGCGTCGCCACGACGGCGGGCGGGGTCAAATTGCTGCGCGTCTACGCGCTTTATAAGCACGGCACGCGCGAGCTGGAGCGCCTGGTCCACCCGAGTTCCATCGGCGGCTCGGGGCAAACGGCGCGTTATCTGCGTCGCCAGGGAGCTTATGTCGCCTGGATCTTCTTCATGCTCTTCGCGATCTCCATCGCGGCGGTCATGCTGGCGCTTTCGCTGACCGGCCTCGGCTTTGACGACGCCGTCGTCCTGACGATCGCGGCGCTATCCACAACCGGGCCGCTGGCCCCGATCGCCGGGGACGGGCTCGGCTATGCCATGCTCAGCGACGCCGCCAAGGTGATCCTTGCCGCCTCGATGGTGCTTGGCCGGCTTGAAACCCTGGCCATCATCGCACTGCTCAACCCGGAGTTCTGGCGCAGCTGAGAAAGCCCTTGAAATGCAACCAAAACGGGCAGTTTTTTTGGGGCTGGAATCTTGGCTACAGCCGCTCCATACTCTGCCGCATATGCAAAGCGGGCGTGCCCGCGGGGCAGAGTGAATAAACAAGGGCAAAAGACCAATGGCTGCTGACAAGCAGAATTTGCAGGATGCGTTTCTGAATCATGTGCGCAAGACGAAAGTCTCGGTCACGATCTTTCTGATCAACGGTGTTAAGCTGCAGGGTGTCATCACCTGGTTCGATAATTTCTGCGTGCTGCTGCGCCGGGACGGCCAGTCGCAGCTCGTCTACAAACATGCGATCTCGACGATCATGCCGTCGCAGCCGATCAGCCTTTACGACGGCGAAGAGTAACGCGTGAGCCTGGGCGACACGCCGGTCACCCGCGCCTGGGTCCTGCACCCCGACATCGCCACCGATCGTGCCCGGCGCGACGCGTCGCCCGCGTTGGAGGAAGCCGTGGCGCTCGCCGCGGCGCTGCCGGACCTGCAGGTTGTCGGCGCGGACGTCGTGCGGCTGCAAAAGCCCCAGCCGGGGCTTCTGTTCGGCTCGGGCAAGATCGAAGAGCTTGGCGACCGGTTCAGCCGCGAAGACACGGATTTGGTCCTGATCGACGGCCCGGTCACACCGGTTCAGCAGCGCAATCTGGAAAAGAAATGGAAGATCAAGATCCTCGACCGGACCGCACTGATCCTGGAGATCTTCGCCGATCGCGCCCGTACCCGCGAGGGCGTTCTGCAGGTCGAGCTGGCCGCGCTGTCGTATCAGCGCACCCGGCTGGTGCGGGCCTGGACCCACCTGGAGCGCCAGCGCGGCGGGCTTGGGTTTGTCGGCGGTCCCGGTGAAACCCAGATCGAGGCCGACAGGCGCGCCATCGACGAGGCGATCACCCGTATTCGCCGTCAGCTTGGCAAAGTCGTCAAAACCCGCGAACTGCACCGTTCGGCGCGCAAGAAGGTGCCGTTCCCGGTGGTGGCGCTGGTGGGCTACACCAACGCAGGGAAATCCACGCTTTTCAACCGGATGACCGGGGCGCGGGTGATGGCGAAGGACATGCTTTTCGCCACGCTGGATCCAACGATGCGCGGTCTGACGCTGCCGGGCGGGCGCAAGATCATCCTGTCCGACACCGTGGGCTTCATCTCGGACCTGCCGACACAGCTTGTCGCCGCCTTCCGTGCCACGCTGGAGGAAGTGCTGGAGGCCGATCTGATATGCCATGTGCGCGACATCAGCCATCCCGAGACCGAGGAACAGGCCGCCGATGTCGCGGCGATCCTGGGCGAATTGGGCGTCGGCGAGCACACGCCTCAATTAGAGCTGTGGAACAAGATCGACCTGCTGCCCGCGACCGAGCGCAGCCCGCTGCTGGCCCGCGCCGCGCGCGACCGCGCCATCTTCCCGATCTCGGCCCTTTCGGGCGAGGGAATAGACGCCCTGCTGGATGCAGTGGCCGATGCGCTCGACGAACGGCGCAGCGAGCACCGTCTGCACTTGCCTTTCACGGATGGAAAGCGCCGGGCCTGGCTGCACGATCAGGGCGTTGTCGAGGCGGAAACCCAAACCGAGGATGGGTTTGACCTGACCGTGCGCTGGACACCGCGGCAGGAAATGCGGTTTCGGGAGATCTGAGGCTATGGCGGCCATCCAAGTCCGCGAAGGGAGTCACGCCGACATTCCCGCGATTCGTACGATCCTGAACGAGATCATCCGGATCGGCGGCACGACCGCCTATCAGGTGGAACTGACCGAGGCAGAGGCGGCGGCGCATTTCCTGACCGGCCAGGACGTGGTCCTGTGCCATGTGGCTCTGGACGAAGCCGGCGCCGTGGCTGGGTTTCAGGCGTTACAGCGCCACGCAGGGCTGCCGCCGGATGTCGCCGACATCGCCACCTTTGCCCGCCGGACGCCGCGGCGACCGGGCATTGGCGCCGCATTGTTTTCAGAAACCCATCGGGCTGCCGCCGGGCTGGGCTGGGCCCAGATCAACGCCACAATCCGTGCCGACAACGACGGCGGGTTGGCCTACTATGCCAAGATGGGCTTTCGCCGGCATGCCGTCGCGCGCGGCGTACCGCTGCGCGATGGGACGCCGGTGGACCGCGTGTCGATGCGGTTCGACCTGGGCGCCTGAGGCGCGATCTCGGATTCGGGCGGCGACCGGCCTGAAGTTGCCATTCGCAACCAGGCTTCTGGCGCGGCTTCGCGCTCGACAGGCGACGTCCGTTTCAGGCCGGAGCCTGCCGAACCGCGGTTTCCTCGAACCTCGTCCCGCTCTAGCATTCCCCCAGCCGCAAAGGAGGCGAAGGCACGCGCATGACCGACACCGTCCCGATCACCCTTGCCTATCACCGCGAGGCTGCCGCGGCCCATATGCTGACCAGGATCCCGCAGGCCCATATCGACACCCCCGTCGACAGCGTCGTGCAGCAGCTTCGCGGGCAACAGTTCGAGTCCGCCGACACCGTCTTTGTCACCGATCACGAGGGCCGGCTGGAGGGCATCGTGCGGATCAACGATCTGTTCGCGAACGGCGCGCTGAAGATCGGCGAGATCATGGAGCCCGAACACCAGGCCGTCCGCCCGGGCGACGACCAGGAACAGATCGCCGCGCTGGCGATCCGGCTCAATATGATCGCCGTGCCGGTCGTCGACGAAGACGGCCGCCTGATCGGCGCGGTTCCGCCCGAGGCGCTGTTCCGGATCCTGCGCGAAGAGCATATGGAGGACCTTCAGCGCATCGCCGGTATTGCCGCGCATGAGGAGGGTCCGGGCGCCGCGCTCGATGCGCCGTTGCGCGACCGGTTCCGGCGGCGCATTCCCTGGCTGATCTTCGGGCTGTTCGCGTCCTCGGTGATCACGGTCGTGATGATCGGCTTCGAACACACGCTGGCCACGAACGTCTCGGTCGCCTTTTTCGTGCCCGCCCTGGTTTATATCGCGGGCGCGATCGGGTCGCAGGCGGTGTCGGTGTCGGTCCGGGGGCTGGCGACGCATGACGTGTCGATCCGGACGCTTCTGCGCGACGAGATGCTGATCGGACTGGCCATCGGCGCGGTGCTGGGACTGATTGCGGCCGGGGCGGTGCTGGGCGTTTTCGGCGACGCGGTCCTGGCGCTGGCGGTCGGGCTGGCCGTTTTGGGCGGCGGGGCCGTGTCGGCCGTCGTCGGCTTTGCGCTGCCATGGGCATTCCAGAGGGTGGGATCGGACCCGGCGATGGGATCGGGGCCGATCTGCACCATCATCCAGGATGCGGCCAGTCTGACGATCTATTTCCTGTTGGCGTCGCTCCTGCTGCTTTGACCGATCAGCGCGGGACAAGCCGGGTAATCCCCACCGCCGCCGCCCGCGCAAGCGCCGGGTCGAGCGACATCGGGATATATTCGCCGCGCCGCCACAGCTCTCCCAGATCGTCGTAGTGCCGGCTCAGCGGGTGGCCGGACTGGCCGGTCGAGATGATGAAGACAGAACTGTCGGGATCGGCGAAGTCGTAGACGCCCCGGTATCCGGCGCCGTGCACGTTCAGGAAGGGTTGCGGATCCCGGCCAGAGGTGCGGCCCCTGAGCAGCGTATTGTCGCCGCCCGAGGTCGATTGCCGGACATTCACGAACCAGCGCAGCACCGGCAGGTCGCCCAGTACCTGATGGTCGTGCGTCGCCTGATGCGCATCGCCCCAGCGCAGCGATTCCAGCGTGCCGCCATGGCTTTCGGCCAGCCAGACAAGCGCGTCGTCCAGTGCAAGGCGGGCGATATCGGTGCAGGTCTCGGTCGCAGCCGATTGCAGCACGTCGCACCAGGCAGAGGCACCGTCGACATCGCGGAAGACGCGCTCGATGAACAAGGGTTCCACATGGCGGTAGTCGCGGGCGAGCGGGCCCAACTCGTCGCGGATCAGCCGGTCCTGCAGCGCGCGCATCCAGGCCGAGTAGATCAGCGGTTCGGGCAGATGCTCGTTCATCTCGCCGTTCCAGTCGGCCAACAGCAGCAGCGCCTCCTGCCGGCGGCGTTCGGTGGTGCCGGCCGGCGCGGCCTCGCCGGTGAACCACAGATCCTTGGCCACCAGCGGCAGCAGGGCGCGGGCGGTCACCGACACCGTATCCAGCTGCGCCTCGATAAAGCTTTCGCGGGTGTGCACCTCGCGGTTCTGCATCAGCCTCCGCCAGCGCTGGACCCGCTGGGTATCGCCCCAGTCGTGGCTGACATGCAGCGGGAAGGGGCGCTCGACAGTCTTGTTGTTGGTATTGCCCAGAATACCGCCTTCCGGGGCGATGAATTCGGGGTTTGCGGTATAGTTCAGGACGCCCTGCCACCGGTTGAGCTGCAGCCAGCCGGGCGAGGGCAGCCTGCCGAATGTCTGATGCCCCGCTGTGCGGCGCGGCATGGCGCCGATGGTCTTCATCGCGATGGTTTCGGCATCGGCCATGGTCAGGTTCTGACTGGGGGCGATGTAGCGTTCGGCAGCGGCGAGCCCTTCGGCGACGGATTTCGATCGCATCAACGCGAGCCCTGCGCTCATCGAGGTATCGTCGCGCGACAGCGCCGTCCAGGCCAGCGATGTGACATGCCCCGGCGGTGTGATGGGCCCCAGCGAGAAATGATGGCCGGGCAGGACCGGGCCGTTTTCCGTCCACTGCAGGGTGATGCTGACCGGTTCGGCGTCCTTCACCTCGATGATCGAGGTCCGCGTGCGCATCGGCTTGTAGCCTTCGGGCGTCAGGGCCTCTGAGGGGTTCTCCGGATTGAGCTGTTCGATATAGACATCCTGGTCGTCCAGATAGGACGAGGTCAGGCCCCAGCCGAAGCCCTCGCTGCGGCCGACCAGCACCAGCGGCATGCCCGGGATCGTGCCGCCGATGACGCCGCCCGATTGCAGATCCAGCCGGGCGAGATACCAGGTCGAGGGGGCGGAAAAGCCCAGATGCGGGTCGTTGGCCAAAAGCGTGGCGCCTGCGGCGGCGCGGGAGGGGGCGGCGGCCCAGGCGTTGGACGCACCCGCCAGCCCGCGCGGCTGCATCGGTGTCAGCCCGTGGTCGGGCCGCGGCGCGGCCTCGGCATAGCGGGGCAGGGAGGGGAACAGATCGGCATAGCGCGGCAGCGCAGCGATGCCGGCGCCGGGCGCGTCGGGAAGGATGTCGGTCAGGCGTTCGTTGGGCAAAAGCAGCGATGTGCGGGCGCGCAGCACCTCGTCCTCCAGATGCCCTGACAACTGCAGCGCCATGAGCCTGATGATCGCGAGCGAATCCGCGGGCTGCCAGGGGGCGATCCGGTTCGAGAACAAAAAGAGTTCGGGTGCGCCGCGCCCCAGCGCGTTTTCGTTCACCCTCTGCAGCCGGGCGTTTACGCCCTTGGAATAGGCCTCGAGCGCGGCGGTCGTGTAGGCATCCTGTGCCGCGACCGATTGCACCGACAGGCCGTAGAAATCGAACCGCCGCAGAAGCTCGTCGATCTTGACGGTGCGTTCCCCGAAGAGTTCGCTCAGCCGTCCTTGCGCGGTGCGCCGCAGCATGGTCATCTGCCACAGCCGGTCCTGCGCATGAGCAAAGCCCAGACCAAAGAACACGTCCGTATCGGACTGGCCGAAGATATGCGGCACGCTGGCGTTGTCGCGCACGATCTCGACCTCGGCATCGAGGCCTTCGACCGTTTGCGCCGCAGTGAAGTCCGGCAGCGAGCGCGCGGCGAAATAGTAGACCAGCGCCAGCACCAGAGCCGCCAGGACCATGAGCCCGGTGAAGATCCTAAGAAGCCAGCGAAACGTCCGTGCCATGGTGATCCCGGTTGACCGCGGGGTTGAAGCCGTTAGGTAGACAGCCGAACGCGGCTAGGCAATGGGGGATGGACCGGCATGGCGAAAGTAGCTTTTCTGGGATTGGGCGTGATGGGCTATCCGATGGCGGGGCATTTGGCCGCCGCCGGACACGAGGTCACCGTCTACAACCGCACAGCGGCCAAGGCCGAAGCCTGGGTCGCCCAGCATGGCGGTGCGGCGGCGGCGACGCCGCGCGATGCGGCGCAGGGGGCGGAATTCGTGATGGCCTGCGTCGGCAACGACGACGACCTGCGGTCCGTCTGCCTGGGCGAAGTCGGCGCACTGGCGGGCATGGGCGCGGGCACGGTCTTTGTCGATCACACCACGGTGTCGGCGGCGGTCACGCGCGAGATGTTTGCCGCGGCGAACGAGCGGCAGATTTCCTTTGTCGACGCGCCGGTCTCGGGCGGCCAGGCGGGCGCCGAGAATGGCCAGCTGGTGATCATGTGCGGCGGCGATCAGGGCGCGTTCGACCGGGCCGAGCCGGTGATGGACGCCTATGCCAAGCTTTGCAAGCGGCTGGGGGAAAGCGGATCGGGCCAGCTGACGAAGATGGTCAACCAGATCTGTATCGCCGGGCTGGTACAAGGGCTGAGCGAGGGTCTGCATTTCGCCGAAAAGGCCGGCCTCGACGGGCGCGCGGTGGTCGAGGTGATCGGCGGCGGTGCGGCGGGGTCGTGGCAGATGGTCAACCGCTACGAGACGATGCTGGACGATCATTTCGAGCACGGCTTTGCGGTGGACTGGATGCGGAAGGATCTTGGCATATGCCTGTCGACGGCGGACGAGAACGGCGCCGCGCTGCCGGTCACGGCCCTGGTCGACCAGTTCTACAAGGAGGTCCAGAAGATCGGCGGCGGGCGCTGGGATACATCATCGCTGATCAAGCGGCTGCGGGCGCTCGACGGCTAGATGCTCCCAGTGGGGGGTGGGGCCAGCTTTCCGGCTCTGCTTGCGGAGACACGAGGGCGAGATGTGTGGTGTGGAACTCTTGGGCGGTTTTGGCCTGGAGCGGACGTTCCCGATCAGTCTTCAGGCGCGGAATCAAGGCCGCAGGCCGCCGCGCCATCGCCGACCCGCCCCGGAGGGGAGGCGATTTTCTGACGGCGCGTATCGCATTGAGGTCGTGCGGACTTTGCGGGGATAAATCGAGCCGTTCAGAGGTCCGGGTCGCCTCCCCGCGGGTCGGCGATGGCGCAGCTTAGCGCTCAATAGGCAAGGTCCGCTCCAGGCCGGAACCGGTCGAACTTGGCGTCATCGAGGTTCATCCCGCGCCGCCAACCCCGGCACTTTCATGCACGAGCTTTGTCGCCATCGAGACAGACCCGCAGATCGCCGTTGCACGCCGAGGCGAACCTGACGAAAAAAGATCAGCCGCGGCTCTGCCTGGCGGCAAACAGCCAGACGCCGGCCAGCCCGAAGCTGACGAGCGCGTTCCAGGTCGCCATGCTGAGGCTCAGGAACTCCCAGGCGACCTCGTCGCATTTCACCAAAGGCGGGCCGACATCGCGGCTGGTGTCCAGAAGATCGGCGGTGCTGAGCCCGGTGATGTCGCCCGATACGGCACAGGCCGTAATCCCCTCCCACCAGTCGCGCTCGACCCCGGTGTGAAAGACGCCGATGCCGGCGGTGGTCAGCGCGGCGAGCGCTCCAAGCAGCGGCAGGGCCCGTCCGGGCAGGGCCAGTGCGATCAGGCCGATGACGACGGCCGCGCCGTGCGGCCAGCGCTGCCAGAGGCACATCTGGCAGGGGGCGTATCCCAGCATCTGAAAGCCGAAGGCGCCAAGCAGCAATGCCAGCGACCCGCCGGCGGCGAGCAGAACAGTATGGGTGCGTGTCATAGGTACCTCGCCAACAGGACACCTCCGATCAGGAGCACGACAAAGATCGTGAACATCAATCCCAGCCGCCTTTCTATAAAATACCGAATCGGCTCGCCGTATTTCCAGAGTAATCCCGCCACGACGAAAAACCGCAGGCCGCGGGCCAGGATCGAGGCGGCGATGAACACCGGCAGACTGAGCGCGGTTGCGCCCGACAGGATCGTGATCACCTTGTAGGGAAACGGCGTGACCCCGGCGACCAGGACGGCCCAGGCGCCCCAGTCGTTGTAGCGGGCGCGGAATTCGTCGAAATAGGCTTCTTTCCCGTAAAACTCCAGCACCGGGCCGCCGACGGTCTCGAAAAGGCCATAGCCGATATAGTATCCAAGCAACCCGCCCAGGACCGACGCCGCCAGCGCCACGCCTGCGATCAGGAAGGCGCGGGAGGGGGCTGCGAGGATCATCGGAATCATCAGGATGTCGGGCGGGATCGGGAAGACCGAGCTTTCCAGGAACGCCACGATTGCCAGGGCCCACAGCGCATTCCGTGACGCCGCCAGCGAAACCGTCCAGTCGTAAAGCCGCCTGACCATGCCTGCCCTTGCCTTTTGCGCCCCTTTGGCCATGGCCGGGCGCAGAGGTCAAGCGGGCCTGCACCGGCTTGATGTCCGATGCCCCTGCGGTCGGCGAGTTCCGACCCGGAACAGGCATTTGCGTGCGGCCCTTGGCGCAGACTATCTCGCGATGGGCAACGGCAGCGCAAGAGCCAAACCGGCCCGGCAAGCCGCTCACGACACAGCGCGCCCTGCGATGACCCCGGTGACGTGCAATTCCAAAACCCTCGAAACGCGGTTGCGGTCAATCCGCGGGCGCGGGCGTGCCCGCAAGGACGGTCTCGAAGAGGTCCAGATACCTTGGGCCTGTGCTTGCGATGTCGTGCCGGCGCGCCTCTGACCTGGCCCAGGCGCCAAGCTGCGCCTGCTGTTGCGGGTCGCGCGCCAGCGCGACCACACGGGATGCGAGCGCCGCGGCATCGCCGGGCGGAACCAAAAGCCCGGCGCCGTCGCCCGTCAGGACCGACGCATAGCCGGAATTGGCCGCGGCAACCGGCAGGGCACCGGCGGACATCGCCTCGGTCAGTACGAGACCGAAGCTTTCGCCATAGGGCGCGGGGGCGAGGAAGACATCGGTTTCAGCGAGCAGGCGACACGCGGCGGCATCTTCGGGACGCGGCAGGAACCGCAGACGGTCGGAGACGGCGGCCTCGACCCGCGCACGCATCGGGCCGTCGCCGGCGATTGTAAGGCGGGCCCGCGGCAGCGCATCGGCGATCCGGGGCCAGGCCTGCAGCAGGATATCGACGCCCTTGCGCGGTTCGAGGCGGCCGAGGAACGCCAGGTGCAGGCATTCCTGCCTGACGCGGCCCCCTGCGGCGTCGCGCCATGGCGCGAGATCGACCGAGGGCGGCAGCACAACCGTCTGCAACCCCGGTATCAGCCGCTCCAGCAGGGGCTGGGGGGATGCCGAGGGAACCACGACCGCCTGAACCTGCGGCAGAATGCGCCGGGCGGCCCAGCGGATGTAGCGGTCGACAGGTCCCCGGGCGTCCGCTGCGGGCAGAGTTGCATGCACCGTTGCGACGGTGGGAAGGCGCAATGCGCGCCACATCTGCCACGTCAGCAGCGGCGTCCAGGGGGTATGCATGTGGATCAGATCCGCGCCCCAGGCATGCAGTTCTCGCGCCCAGGCCCTGCGTTGCCGCGTCGGCGCCCAGCTGACCTCGAATCCGGTACCGTGGACGTTCACGGCGCGGGAGGTCCCGATTTCGATCACTTCACCCGGCGGCTTGGTCCGTTGCCCGGGGGCGGGGGGCGCCAGGATGCGCGAGGCATGGCCTTCGCCGTTCAGCCAGGCGGCGAAGTCGCGCACATGGCGCTGCACGCCGCCGGGGCGGGTCATGTCGTAGGGGCAGATATGGACGATCTTCATCGGCCGATCGTGCGGAAGAGCGGCAATAGGCCCTCGAGCACGTCAAGCACCGCATAGACGAGAAGCGCGATCACGGCATAGCCCAACCACGGGCCGCTCAGCGCCAGAAACGGCAGAAGGCCGGAGATCCCGGCCAGGAACACCGGCACCGCGTTTTTCAGGCTGATCGGCGCCGGCGGCGACCCGTCATCCGCATCCAGGCGGTCGCGGGCCGTTCGCGCCATCAGCCGCACCCAGGCGGCGGCGCAGGCGACCGCGGACCAGCCCCAGCCGGCGTCGAGCGTCCGGTCGGCAAGGATGCCGATGGCGAGGTACAGAAAGCCCCATTGCGCCATGTCGGTCAGAAAATCCACATCCGCCCCCGCCTGCGACGTGGTTCCGGTGACCCGTGCCAGCGTGCCGTCCGCGCAATCGAGCACCTGAAAGACCAGCCCCGTCACGGCCACCCAGAGACCCGCTGTTCCGATCGGAACCGCATAGGCCAGAACAGGCAGCGCGAAAGCCAGCAACAGGGCGGCAAGCGACACGGCCATCGCGCCGATCCGCAGCCGCACGAAGACCCAGACCAGAAAGAATCCCGGCACCCGGCACAACAGCGCGGTCGACCAGTTGCCGCGCATCTCTTCGGCGAACTTCTCGCTTCTGAGGTCCCGAAAGATGTCCTTCAGGCGATAGTGGCTTTCTGACGTCACGCGGGGCTCCCTGCCTTGATGCCCCGGACCGCCTAGCATAGGGTCCGCCACGGATGCGAGCGGTTCTGTAGGATCACCAGGGGACGTCATGGCCGAGATCACCGCGATTGTGCTTGCGGCGGGCCTGGGCGTGCGCATGGGCCCGCGCGGCAAGCTCATGCCGAAAGGGCTGTTGCAGGTCGGCGGCGCGACCCTGATCGAACAGTCGGTGGCGGCACTGCGGTCCTGGGGCGCGGCGCGGATCAGGATCGTCACGGGGCATCTGAGCGATCAATTCGAGGCGGCATTCGCGGGCACGGATGTCGAACTGTGCCACAACCCGCATTACGCAACGACCGGCAATCTGTGGTCGCTGGCGGTGGGTCTTGAGGGGGCCGAGGGGCCGTGCCTGATCCTCGAAGGCGATCTGATCTACGCACCGCAGGTTTTGGATGCGGTCGACGGCACCTCGAACCGGTTTCTGGTCTCGACGCCGACGGGTGCGGGGGACGAGGAATATGTCTGGGCCGCCGGTGTCCAGGGCGGGCCGCTGCATATGCTGGACGTGTCCAAGGATATCCGCAGGCGGGCCGAGCCGCCGCTTGGCGAGATGATCGGGGTGACCGAACTGACGGCGCAGGCGGTGGCGCGGATGCGCCGGGTGGCGCTGGACGTCATGGCGCAGAACCCCGAGGAGCACTACGAGCCAGGGCTGGTGGCGCTGAGTCGCGAGGATGCGATCGAATGCGTTCTGCTCGAGGGCGTGCCCTGGGCCGAGATCGACGACGAACGGATGCTGGAACGCGCCGAACGGGTTGTTTTTCCGAAGATTCAGGCATGGCGGGCGCGGCATCGGGGCAGCGGGGCCCCGGCCGCCTGAGGCCTCACGCCATTTTTCGCAGGAACACCCATGCGATTGCCAGGCCCAGGACCGGCGCGCCGAGCGTGGCCAGCGGGGCCGAAAGCACGCCAAGCTCTCCCAGAGCCCAGAACACCTTGAGCGACACCACGGCGCTGTAGCCCATCGCCGCCAGTCCGATCAGGCGGGCGATCATCATCTGCCGGCCGGTATAGCCCGCCTGCGCCAGCACCACGCCCAGGAATGCAAAGCTGACCGCGGCCAGCCAGACGGTCATCCGCCGCCAGAGCGCGACATCGACCTTGGCCGCGTTGCGGTAATTGGGCAACGCGTCGAGCCATAAAAGCGCGTCCTGCGGCAGGTAGAACTCGGGCACGCCCAGATAGGTCAGGTTCTGGGGCAGCAGTTCCAGCGTGATGGGAAAGTCCTCGAATTCAAGCGACTGGCCGTTCTGCTGCAGTTCCCAGGCGTAGCCGTCCAGCAGGGTCCACTGGATCGGCTCGCGGCCCGGCACCATGCGTTCGGCGGCATAGATCGCCTTCAGCCGCGGCGCGCGGATGCCCACAAAGACCAGCACGTTGCGCATCTCGGGCGGATCGGCGCGCAAGACCTCGCCGCGCAGCGCCGTGTCGCCGCTGACAAACCAGTGTTCGCCCTGAAGCCAGTCCTGCCGGAAGCGGCGGGCATAGTCGCCAAATCCCGTCTCGACCTGGGTCCAGACGGCGGCGGGGCGCCAGCGCGCCTCGAGACCGTCGAGCACGGCGCCGGTAAAAAGCCCGACCCAGAGAACCGCGGCGAACATCCGCCATGGCGACGCGCCGGAGGTGACCAGGACGACGGTCTCGAGCCGCTCGCGGCGCACGATTTCGGCCAGGAAGACGCCGAAGAAACAGGCGATGGGCAGCATCCGGGCCAGGATGTCGACGGCGCGGTGACCGAGATAGGGCAGGGCGAGCGACAAAAGCGGGGTGCCGGATTCGCCGGCGGCGCGGCGCAGGCTGGGGAAGTGTTCGGCCAGGTCGATGGTCCAGGCGATCATCAGCAGAAGGAAGCTGATCAGCACGATCATCTTAAGGTAATCGGTGACGGCGCGGCGCGTCGCAATGCCGAAAAGCGCACTGCGCAGGCGGGCGATGGGATAGCTGCGCAAGGCCGTCATCCCCGGTCCCGGCTGGGGGCGATCATCACCTCGCCGCGGACAAGGATATATCCGAGCGGGATCGCGAGCCCGAGCGCAAAGACGCCCGCCGCGCTGAGCCAGAACCCCTGGGCGCCGAGCGCTGCGGCATCGCCCAGAGCGGCGCGACCCAGGATATCGGCGACCAGGACGGTGACGGCTGCGACCGGCAAGGCCAGATAACGGCCCGACCGCGTTCCGGCCCAGGAGGCTCCGGCAACCGCGATCAGCGCGGCGATCGGACACAGCAGCGCGCGCGCCAGCATCTCGCCGAACCGGCGCGACGGCTCTGCCGCGACCTCGCCGCCGAGCGCCAGCGGCAGGCCAAGCCCGATCTGATAGAGCAGCCGTTCCTGCGACCGGCGCGCGACATCCGCAGCGTCGACCAACTCGCTGACCTGAAAGTCAAACGTCGCCGTGCCGACATTCACTCTGGAGAAATTGAGCGCCGGTCCGGATCCGGTCTGTGGCTCGGGGATCTCCTGCACGGACCCGGGCCCGCCGGAATAGTCGCGAAACCCCTCCATGCGGACCTGATAGCCCTGGCCGCTTTCCAGCCCGACGACGGTCCAGTCGTCGGCCTGACTGACACGCCAGTTCCCGTCGGCGTCGGGATTGAACACGAAGATGTTGCCACGCTCGGCCGTCGGGTCCTGCGACGGGGTGGCGATCACGGTGCGGCCCTCGAACTGGCGGATCGCGTTGCTGGGGCCCGGCTCGGTCAGCTGCTCGATGACGTAGCGCGCCTGCAACTCATGCATCGTCAGCCGCATGGCAAAGACCGACATCGGGATCAGGAAGCCCGACAGCAGCAGGCTGGCGACAAATCCGAGGAATCCGACCCAAAGCGCATAAACCGGTATCCGGGTCCAGCGCACGCCCGCGCCTGCGCAGATGATCAGTTCGTTGTCGTCCCGCGCCGCGGTGACCGCGAAATAGACCCCCAACATCAGCGCCAGGGGCAGGGCGAAGTCGATCATCTGCGGCGACCGGTAGACCAGCAGCAGCGCGACGTCGAGCGCATTGCCGCCATTCGACACGGCGCGTTCCAGAACGGATGTGAAGGTGTCGGACAGAAAGATCACCTCGACCAGCAACAGGATGCCGTAGACGGTTCGCATCGTACGCCGCCGCAGCAGGCGCACCATGGGACCGCCGCCGATCATCGACCGGATGCGCCCCGGGCGCGGGCATGTCGGGTGTGTGTCACAAGGCCGAGTGTGCGGTGGACGCGCGCCATTTTCAAACAGGTTTCAGCGGTCTGCTACCTTAGGCGAGCCCGGACAGAACCGCAAAGACGGCAAGTCCCGCGCCCGCTGCGATCCAAGCGTCGGTGATATCCAGAAGGCCGCCCTGATTGCGGATCACCGGGGGATAATCCTTGATCCCGCTGAGGCGTTTGAGCCGCGAGGCCGCGAGGTCTCCGGCCACGGCCAGGACGCCCACGCACAGCGCCAGCCCCGCCGAGGCCGGTACCGGCGCATCGAACAGCAGCTTTCCGACAAGGGCGGCGGTCAGCATCAGCATCACTGCGCCCGCCGCCAGCCCCTCGACGGTCTTGCGCGGGCTGAGGAGGGGAAACGCCTTGGTCCGTCCAAAGAGCTTGCCGCCGAGCAGGGCGTAGCTGTCGAAGGTCTCGACCAGGAAGAACGCGGCCAGAAGCCAGACGCCGAGATCCTGGTTTCCGGCGGCGACGAAGATCATCAGCGGAATGCCGGGGAACGCGGCCAAAAGCAGCGAAACGCCGAGGTAGCTGATCGGATTGGGAATTCTTAGCCAGACGAGGAGCCCGCAAAGCGCCAGGGCCGCCAGAGAGGGCCAGATCAAGGCTTCCAGGGGCTGTGTGGCGCCCAGCAGCACCGCCGCGGCAAGCGCGGCGCCCGCCGGAAGGACCACCCGCAGGCGGGCGCCCCTGCGCGCGAGGGCAACAAAGGCCGCCTCGAACCCGATGCGCAGCGTCAGCGCGATCAGGCACAGGGTCAGAACCCAGCCCCCCACCCAGACCGCGCCGACCGCGGCGATCACGATGACGGCCTCGGCATGCAGGATCGGCAGCGTCTCCTTCGCCGCGGGGGCATACCGCCGAAACGGCAGCAGCCCCAGAACGGCGACATAGCCGACGCCAAGCAGCACCAGGCAGGTCAGCGCGATCGTGTCGATATCCAGTGCCATCGTCAGCCGCCCTTGCGGCGCACCACCCAGCCCTGCCAGGCGCGCAGGGCGGGGGCGAGCAGGCTGTGCAGCATCAAAAGCGCCTGCATCTGAAAACCGGGCGCGGCCGCAAACCGGCCCCGATCCGCGCGGCGCAGGATCAGGCGGGCCACGTCCGCCGGCTTCCAAAGACCTCCGCCCTTGGTGATCTCCTTGGTGGCCTCCGGCTTGAACCGTTCTTCAAAGGCCAGCATCGCCGTGTCAGTGTCGGGCGGGTAGGCGAGCGTGACGCCGACGCCCCTTGGCGCAAGCTCGACCCGCAGCACCTCTGCCAGTCCGCGCATGGCAAATTTCGACGGTGCATAGGCGCCATAGCCATAAATGCCAAAGAAAGCCGCACCGGAGGCGACGAAGACCAGCTTGCTTCCCGCCTGCATGGCGGGGACGCAGCCCTTGGCGAAATGAAGCGCGCCCAAGTAGTTGACGCGCATGTGGTCGAGGTGAAGATCGAGATCCTGGTCCAGGAACGCGCCCGGCTGGGCGATCCCGGCATTGGCGATGGCCCAGCCCGGAGGACCAAGATCGGCAATGGCCCGTTCCACGGCCGCGCGGCAGGCGTCGCGGTTGCCGACATCGACGGCGAAAGTCGCGATCCGGACGCCGGGCGATTCGCGCTCAAGCACTTTAGCTGCAGCGTCCAGCCTGTTGGCATCGCGCGCGAAAATCGCAACGGGATGTCCGCGGCCGGCAAGCTGCCGGGCAAGCTCCAGCCCGATGCCGCTGGAGCCGCCCGTGATGAAGGCCGGGGCCCTTGCCGTCACGCCGGACCATGCCCCGCGAAGGCCAGCAGGCGGTCATGGGCCTCGGGGTCGTCATACTGCACCGGCGGGTGCTTGAAGAGGAACGCGCTGGCATCCTCGATGGGTCCGGCAAGGCCGCGCTGACGCGCAATCCGGGCACAGCGAATCGCGGTGATCGCCATGGCTGCGGCGTTCGGACTGTCCTCGACCTCGAGCCGCATCTCGACGCTGGTCTTCGCACCGCCCAAAAGCTGACCCTCCAGCCGGACATAGGCCACCTTGCGGTCCTGCAGCCAGGGGACATAGTCCGACGGGCCGATCCGGATGTTGCCTTCGGCCAGGCGGGTGTCCATCGCGGTCTGGACCGCCTCGGTCTTCGATTCGCGTTTGGTCGCCAGCCGGTCCATGTCCATCATGTTCATGAAATCGGTGTTGCCGCCGACATTCAGCTGATAGGTGCGGTCGATCTTGACGCCGCGCATGTCCGCAAGATGGGCCAGGGTGCGATGGACCACGGTTGCGCCGAACTGGGCCTTGAAATCGTCGCCGAGAATCGGCAGCCCGGCCTCCTTGAACCGTTTTGCCCAGGCGGGGTTCGAGGCAAGGAAGACCGGAATGCCGTTCACGACGCTGCAGCCCGCGGCCAATGCGCAGTCGGCATAGAATTCCACCGCCTGCTGCGAGCCTACCGGGAGGAAGATGATCATGACTTCCGTCTCGGCGGCTGTCAGCGTCTCGACGATCTCATCCCGCGTCAGGGCAGGGGCGTCGGACGGAACAAAGCTGATCTCGGGCGGCTGGTTCCGCATGAAGGCCGAAACGCCGTCCAGGTCGGGGCCACGGCGGACCTGCGCCGTCTGATCCGAAAGCCTGTCCCAGAAGACTTCGGTGCAGTTCGGCGCGGCCAGAACCGCCTCGCCGACCGGCTTTCCAACCTTGCGCCCATCGACGTCGAAACCCGCGACGATTTCGATATCCTCGGGACGCAAGCCGCCAAGCTCGGGAAAGCTGACGCCAACCGCATCCGGGCCCTTGGCGGTGCAGTAGGAAATCGCCTGAACCAGCGAACTGGCACAATTGCCGACGCCGGCGATGGCCGTACGGATACGCCCGCCTGTGGGTGTGCCCATGGATCCCTCGATCTCGTATTCTCGTTCCGGCGCTTTTGGCATGCGCACGCGCGATGCGCCAGAGCGTTATTGCCGGAATTCGCCGTCGCTGACGCTGAACAATTCGCTGACCGCGCGCCCGGAATTCGGATCGATCCCGTGAAAGGAAAAGGCGGTGACGCGCGGCAGGAAACCGCTTTCGTCCACGCTGACGAACCCATAGACCGGATGAACCTTGCGTCCGCCGATCGTGGTGAAGACCTCGGCCCTGTAAGGTGCGGCCTGGCGCAGAAGCATCGGGAACATCGGCGCGGCGACCGCGTTGACCACCCACTCGCCCGGGGTGTCCTGCGGACGGATGCGCATGCCATAGGCAAAGCGGCGTTCGAACCCGCGCAGCGCCATGCGTTCGCCCGATGTATTGTAGCGGCGCCAGTAGACCTGCGCGGGCGTCTTGGCATTGAGCCTGCCGTCCCGGTCAAACCGCGCGGTATAGACCACGGTATTGGAGTTGGTCGAGCGCTGAATGAAGAACAGCTGATGCGGTTCGTTCGGAACCGGCCATTTCGGCCGGATCAGCGGCAGGCGGGCGCTTTCGGTCACTTTGACGCTGGTCAGGCGCGCGGCGTGAACCGGGGCGGCAACCGACAGCGCCAAAGCACCGCCGATCAATGCGCGGCGGGAGAGGACCATGGTTCGGGCGAAGCCTTTCGTTCAGGAAGACGCCATCTGAACGGGAAGATTATCATGTACGGCGGCGGCGGCAACATCGACCGCGCGCAGGATGTCCTCGTCGCGATGTTCCGCCGAAAAGAAAAAGCGGATCCGCGGCTGGTCCTTGGGCACGCCGACCTGCACGATCGGCGGAGCATAGATGCCGTGTTCCAGCAGCACCTGGCTGACCATCATCGTCTGTTCCGGACTGTCGAAAAACAGCGGGACCACGGCTTCGCCGATGGATTCGCCCGGGTTCAGCCCCGCGGCGCGGGCGCTGTCGCAGAACAGCCGCGACTTGCGCTTCAGCCGCGCGACGCGTTCGGGGTCGGTCTTCAGCACATTCAGGGCAGCGCGGGCGCTGGCCACGGTGGACGGCGCAAGACCCACCGAATAAACGAAGCCGGGCAGCGTGAAGCGCAGCCAGGCGATCACGTCTTCGGAGGCACAGATGAACCCGCCGGACGACACGAACGACTTGGACAGGGTCCCGACGCTCAGCTCGATGCGCGACGGATCGATGCCGAAATGCTCGGTGATGCCCCGGCCTGTCCGGCCGAGCACGCCGAAGGAATGCGCCTCGTCGACCAGCAGCCAGGCGTCGTGACGCTCTTTCATCTCGACCAGACGCGGCAGGTCGGGGATGTCGCCATCCATGGAATAAAGGCCCTCGACGACGATCAGAACGTGACGGTAGTCGCCGCGCGCCTCTTCGAGGCGGCGTTCGAGATCGTCGAGATCGTTGTGGGCGAAGGTCTGGCATTCCATCTTGCCGGACTTGGCGCCGATCACGATGGAATTATGGGCCAGCTCGTCGATCAGCACCAGGTCGCGGGGGCCCAGCAAATGGTTGATCAGCGAGACATTGGTCAGGTAGCCCGAGATCATCGCCAGCACGTCGCCGCAGCCGAAGAATTCGGCCAGTTCCCGCTCGAGCGACCGGTGCGTGCTGCGTTCGCCGCCGACGAGGCGGGACGCACCCGCGCCGGATCCGAATTCGTCGAGCGCGTCGGTCGCCGCCTTCAGCACCTCGGGGTGCCGGGCAAGGCCGAGATAATCGTAATGGGCCAGGCTGACATAGCCGTCGGGTTTGGACCGATACATCTGCTCCAGCCGGTCGACCGGGACGAAGTAGGGATGGCCTTTTTCGATGATCGACTTACCGGCCAGCCGGAAGCGCCGCTCCGCCACTGCAGCAAAACTGGGCCGCTCCGGCTTGGCATTTGAACCCATACTGTCCCTCCATGGCAGTCACCTGCCGAACCCGCCCCGGCGGACCTATCGTTTGGTCCAAACTAACGAATTTGTCTAGGGCCACAAGTCTGTTGCTCGGGCCGTGCGGCAAAAATGTGCGAGGATCGTGCGGTGTAATTTATTGAAATGATTAGTGACGCGGCAATTGGCCGCCGGAACTGGTTATTTGACGTGCGGCCGCGGGATGCATGCGGACCAGCCAATCAGTCTCCGACCGATGGCCGTTGGGGAGCGGGCCGGGGCGCCCATCCTGGCGGAACGGATGCCGTCCGGAACGCGTTTATTCGGTTAGCGGGATCGTTCGACGCCATTATGTCCGCGCGGCCGAATACCCGGACTTGCGGACCGTCGAGCGACGCAGCCCGAAAACCGCCTGCATGCCACGGCCCGGCTGTGCGCACCGGCGGTTCGCCGCAGAGCCCGCCGCCGCCGGACCTGTCGGCAGGAAACTGCCGATGCGCCGATTGCAGTCATTATTTTGTGGACGCTGCCTGCCAACGGCATCCCGGATGCTGTGCCTGTTTGGGAACGTCGCCATTTGCTTTATCGCGGTAGGGCGCGAGGCGCCCGCACCGATCAGCCGAGCGCGGCGAGGTGGCTTGCGCAGCCGGTCAGTGCGGCGAAATCGTCCTCGATCACCGAAACGCCGAAATTCTGCATGAAACCCGCGAAACGGCCCTTGTCGCGGAACCAGTCGTCAAAACGCAGCGCTTCGAGGTAGGGCGCAAACGCGCGCGACACGCCCCCAGACAGATAGACCCCGCCGAAGGGCAGGTAGATCAGCGCAAGGTTACCGGTCACGATCCCCAGAAGGCGCACGAAGACCTCGGCCGCGGCGCTTGCGCGCGGGTCGCTGCCGTCCGCCACGGCGGCCATGATGTCCGCGGCCAGCTTTTCGGCCGTCTCGCCGTCCTCCTTGGCCAGCCAGCGATAGATGCGTTCCAGCCCCCGTCCGGACAGCACGTCCTCGACACCCGGGATGCCGTGAAAGGTCTCGACATATTGCGACAGGCGCAGGTCGGCCTCGGACCGGACCGGCATCGTGGAATGCCCGGCCTCGGACGGCGTGACAAGGCGGCCTTGTCCGGCCTCGTAGACCGCCGCCGCGTTGAAACCGGTTCCGACGCCCACCACCAGCTTGACCGCCTGCGGGCTGTGGTCGGGCGTCGGAATGACGACTCGCAGGTTTTCGGCGCTCAGGTAGCCGAGCGCATGGCCCTGCGCCTGCAGATCGTTCAGGATCGCGACCGTTTCGGCCCTGGTGGCGCGCGCCAGCGTGTCCTTGTCCATGCGCCAGTCGAGATTGGTCAGCTCGCCGACGCCGTCCCGGACCGGTCCGGCCACCGCGACGCAGGCGCCCGAACAGTCGACGCCGCCTTCGCTGTCGAGAAACTCGGTCAGGACGGTCTCGAGCCCGGGATAGTTCTTGTTGCGATAGCGTTTCACCGTCTCTGGCAGCAGGGTCAGCCCGTCCGCCAGCGCCACACGCGTGTTCGTGCCGCCGATATCGGCGACCAGCGAATAGGTATCGGCGGGGCGGGCGGGCATGGCGGGCTCAGCTGCGGCTCAGGGCGGATTTGAGGGCGTCATAGGATGCTTTCGGCGTTCTTTCCAGCGTTTCGAAATCCACATGGATCAGACCGAAGCGCTTGTCGTATCCCAGCGCCCATTCGTAATTGTCCAGCAGCGACCAGATGAAGTAGCCGCGCACATCGGCGCCCTCGGCGACGGCACGGCGCACCTGGCCGAGGTGACTTTCCAGATAGGCGATTCGATCGGGGTCCGCCTGTTGCGCGCCATGGACGGGCGCATCGGCCGACATGCCGTTTTCGGTAACGTAGATCGGCAGGCCGCGGGCATAGTCCGCCTGCACCCGGGTCAGGAAATGATAAAGCCCCTCGGGGAAGATCTCCCATCCCATCGTGGTTTGCGGCAGGTCGCCGACATGTTCCCGCAGGTCGCCCCAAAGCCCGCTTTGCCCCGGCGCGATCAGCTTGCGCGTGTAGTAGTTCAGCCCCAGCCAGTCCACCGGCTCGGAGATCGTCGCCATGTCGTTCTGCCAACCTTCGGGCAGGTGCCGGCCGAGCCCCGCCAGCACATCGGCGGGGTATTCGCCGTTGCGGATGCCGCCGAGGAACCAGCGGTTGTAAATACCGTCGTAGAGCTCGGCCGCGGCCGCGGCCTCGGCCGTGTCGTCGACCGGCGCGGCAAATTCGTGGTTGGTGACGCAGCCGAGATTGGTCATGCCCATCGCCCGCATCGCCTGAATCGCGCGGCCGTGCGCCAGGCCCACGTGGTGCATCGCCCGCGCCGCGGCACGGATGTCGCGCAGCCCGGGGGCGTGCAGCCCCAGGAAATGACTGAGCCAGGCCACGCACCACGGCTCGTTGATCGGGGCGGCGGCATGCACCCGGTCGCCGATACGCTCCATGATCACCGCGGTGAAATCCGCAAACCACCCGGCGATGTCGCGGTTGCGCCAGCCGCCCAGATCGGCCAGCGGCGACGGCAATTCCCAATGGTAGAGCGTGGCAAAGGGCTTCAACCCGCGCGCCAGCATCGCGTCGACCAGCCTGTCGTAGAAATCGAGACCCTCTGGGTTGGGCGTCCCCCGCCCCTCGGGCAGGACCCGCGCCCAGGACGTGGAAAACCGGTAGGCGTCCAGGCCCATCGCGGCGGCAAGGTCGAGGTCTTCCTCGTAGCGTTGATAATGATCGCAGGCCCGTCTGCCGCTTTCGCCCCGCACCACATTGCCCGGCGTGGCGGCGAAGTCGTCCCAATGGGTCGATCCGGCGCCACCGACGCCGTGGCCTTCGATCTGGTAGGACGAGGTTGCGGCTCCGAACAGGAAACCGGGCGGGAAATCGGTGCGGGAGAAATCCATTTCGGCGGTTCCTGTGATCGCTAACATCGCTGCCTATACGGCGAACCCGTGGCGTCGGCCAGTGCCTATGTCACGACCCGGTTGACGCCCGCGGGGGCAGGCCCCGTCGAGGCTCCCACGGTCAGTTCGGCCTCCAGCAGGTGCCTGCGCGCCGGTTGGCCCGGGTTCTGGACCAGATCGATCAGGCGATCGGCGCACAGCCGTCCAGCCTGACGCACCGAGGATCGCGTGGCGGTAAAGGTCGGCACCTCGCCGCCGTTGCGCAGATAGCTGAGATCGTCGTCATAGGTAATCACCGAAATATCGCGGCCCATCCGCAGGCCTGCCTCTTCGATCGCCCGGCGGATCCCCAGCGCCGCGATCATCGACGAGACCAGGAACGCCGTGGCCGGCTGTGCCAGGGCCAGGACTTCGCGCGCCGCGCCAAACCCATAGGCCTCGGTCATCTCGTCCGAATAGATCAGCGCGGGGTCCGGGGTTACGCCGCGCGACGTCAGGGCGTCGGTATAGCCCCGCAGGCGGCGGGCGGCGAAATCCATGCTGACCAACCCGTTGACCAGGGCGATTCGGCGGTGGCCGAGATCGAGCAGGAACTCGGTGGCCCGCTGAAAGGCGCGCCGGTTGTTGACGTCGATCCAGTTATAGTCGGTCTGCGCGCCCGAGGCGCGGCCATGCACGACAAAGGGGAGGCCGATTTCCTGCAACAGCGCGATGCGCGGATCGACGGCGCGGGGCCCGTGCACGATGATGCCGTCGACCGATCCCTTCATCGCCAGTTCGCGGTACGCGGCCTCTTCGCGCGCATCGGGCACCACCGACAGCACCATGTCATAGCCATGGCGCATATAGGTCTCGCCGGCGCCGGCGATGAAGTCCGAAAAGATCGGATTGACCATCTCGTGCTGGCTGGCGACCGGAATGACATGGCCCACCGCCATGGTGCGGCCCGTCGCCAGCCCCTTGGCACGGGCATTCGGGCGATAATTGTGTACCGCGGCGGCCTGCATGACCCGCTGGCGCGTGGCCTCGGCCACCTCCGGATACCCGTTCAGGGCGCGGCTGACAGTGGTTTGCGACAGCCCAAGGCTGCGCGAAAGTTCTTTCAGGTTCATCGCCATCGCATGCCAAAGCGCTTTGAATCACCTAAAACCGTATCTATGGAAGCCGAGGCCGTCAAAGGCAGAATTTCGCTGCGCTGCAGCATAAAACGGGTTGAAAAGATGTCTGTTTTAAACGGCTTCGCGGAGAATTCCGTGATTGACTCGATAACGGCAATGCGGGACTGTAAAACCGTTCAAAGCGCTTTGGAACTGATTCCATGCGTACGGGAATATTTGGGACTGGCGCCGCTGCAGGGCGCCGCTACGGGAGGACAACCATGAAACATGTGCTTTATACCGGCGCGGCCGCGCTTGCGCTGACCGCCGGAATGGCATCGGCCGAACAGGTCACCGTGTTCGGGCCCTGGCTGGGGCCCGACCAGGAGAATGTCGAAAAGGTTCTGGGCGCTTTCGCCGCCGCCTCGGGTCATGACGTACGCTATGTGGGGTCGGATAGTTTCGAACAGCAGATCATGGTCGATGCCGAGGCCGGATCGGCCCCCAATGTCGGCGTGTTCCCGCAGCCGGGCCTGGCCGCCGACATGGCCAGCCGCGGCTTTCTGACCCCGCTGGCCGACGGTACCGGCGACTGGATCAGGGACAACTACGCCGCCGGCCAGTCCTGGGTCGATCTGGGCACCTACGCAGACGAAAACGGTGCGGACCAGCTTTACGGCTTCTTCTACAAGGTCGATGTGAAATCGCTGGTTTGGTACTCGCCTGAAAACTTCGAGGACGCCGGCTACGACGTTCCCGAGACGATGGAAGAGCTGAAGGCGCTGACCGACCAGATCGTCGCCGACGGCGAAACGCCGTGGTGCATCGGGCTGGGCTCGGGCGGCGCGACCGGCTGGCCCGCGACCGACTGGGTCGAAGAGATGATGCTGCGCACCCAGCCGCCCGAAGTCTACGACATGTGGGTGTCGAACGAGATGGCGTTCACCGACGAAAAGGTGGTGGCCGCGATCGACGAGTTCGGCGCGTTTGCACGCAACGACGATTATGTGGCCGGCGGGGCCGGTGTGGTCGCCTCGACCGACTTCCGCGATTCGCCCAAGGGTCTCTTCTCGTCGCCGCCGCAGTGCTACATGCACCGCCAGGCCTCGTTCATCCCGGCCTTCTTCCCCGAGGACACAGTCGTGGGCGAGGATGCCGATTTCTTCTACTTCCCGGCCTATGAAGGCCAGGATCTCGGCAAGCCGGTTCTTGGCGCGGGGACGCTCTGGGCGATCACCAACGACAGCCAGGGCGCGCATGACCTGATCAAGTTCCTGCAGACCACCGAAGCGCATGAAATCTGGATGGAGCTCGGCGGCTTCCTGACCCCGTTGAAGGGCGTCGACAACTCGAAATTCTCGGACCCGGCAACGGCGAAGATGAACGACATCCTTCTGGGCGCCACCACCTTCCGCTTCGACGGGTCCGACCTGATGCCGGGCGGTGTCGGTGCGGGCAGCTTCTGGACCGGTATGGTCGATTACGCCGGGGGCAAGCCCGCGGCAGAGGTCGCCGCCGAGATCCAGGAAAGCTGGGACGCGCTGAAGTGATCCAAGACTACGACGGGGCGTCCGCATTGGCGGACGCCCCGTCGCCATTCGGCCGGCGTGCATGGTGGGAGAGACCCGATGATGAACAGATTTCTGACGACGGCCGTTGCCTTTGCGGCGACAGCGGGCGTCGCGGCGGCAGGTAGCCATATCGAATTGAAATTCCCCGTCGGCGAGGGGCCGTTCAACTGGGACAGTTACAATGAATGGGCCGGCGCCGCCCCCGATCTGAGCGGTCAGCAGGTTACGGTGTCGGGCCCCTGGCTGCAGCCCGAGGACGACTATTTCCGCGACGTGCTGGACTATTTCATCGCCGCCACCGGAGCCGACGTGACCTATGCCGGATCGGATTCGTTCGAACAGAACATCGTGATCGACGCCGAGGCCGGATCGGCCCCGAACATCGCGGTCTTCCCGCAGCCCGGCCTGGCGGCGGATATGGCCTCGCGCGGGCTGCTGTCGCCGCTGCCGGACGGCATGGGCGACTGGGTCGCCGCCAATTACGGCGCCGGCGACAGCTGGGTCGACCTGGGAACCTATGCCGACGAGACCGGCACGGACCAGCTCTACGGCTTTTTCTACAACGTCAACGTGAAGAGCCTGGTTTGGTACAGTCCGGAGAATTTCGAGGACGCGGGCTATGACGTGCCCGAAACCATGGAAGAGCTGCGCGATCTGACCGAGACCATCGTCGCCGAGGGCGAGGTGCCCTGGTGCATCGGCCTCGGCTCCGGCGCGGCCACGGGCTGGCCCGCGACCGACTGGGTCGAGGACATCATGCTGCGCACCCAGCCGCCCGAGATCTACGACGGCTGGACCACCAACGAAGTTGCGTTCAACGATCCGCGCGTGATTGCCGCGATCGAGGAATTCGGCTGGTTCGCGCGCGACGACGCCAAGGTCGCTGGCGGGGCAGGGGCGGTCGCCGCGACGGACTTCCGCGATTCGCCCAAGGGGCTCTTCTCCTCGCCGCCGCAATGCTACATGCACCGCCAGGCGTCCTTCGTGCCGGCCTTCTTTCCGGAAGACGTGGAATTCGGCGTGGATGCCGATTTCTTCTATTTCCCGGCCTATCAAAGCAAGGATCTCGGCAGCCCGGTCCTGGGCGGCGGCACGCTGATGGCGATCACCGATCCGTCCGAGGCCGCGTCGGCGCTGATGGAGTTTTTCCAGCTTCCCGTCGCGCACGAGATCATGATGGCCCAAACCGGGTTTTTGACCCCGCACAAGGGCGTGAACCTCGATGCCTATCTGAACGACACGCTGCGCAAGCAGGGCGAGATTCTGATCAACGCCACCACTTTCCGTTTCGACGGGTCCGACCTGATGCCGGGCGGCGTCGGCGCCGGCACGTTCTGGACGGGAATGGTGGACTATACCGGTGGCAAGGACGCCACGGCCGTTGCGGACCAGATCCAGGCCAGTTGGGACGCGCTGAAGTAAACCCGCTCACGGGAAACCGAACCGACGATCCGGGCCGTCCCGCGGCCCGGATCCAACAGACAAAGAAGACAAGGCCGGGAGGGAAGACATGCATCCAGCGTTACAGGGTCTTTTGACCATCATCATCGGTGTCGGCGGTTGCGTGGGATATTTCTATTTCTCCAACCAGGTCCTCGACAGGGTGATCTTCCCGGCCAAGGGCCCGCAGGCCGGTCGCAACATCAACCGGGCGAACATGGTCCGCCCCTGGCTGTTCCTGTTTCCCGCCATCTTCGCGCTTGGCCTCTACCTGGCCTACCCGGTGTTCGAGACGCTGCGGCTGTCGGTGACCGACCGCGACGCGGGCGGCGCCTTTGTCGGGCTCGCCAATTACAGCCAGATGTTCGGCGAGGCGAAGTTCTGGGAAGCGCTGCGCAACAACATGCTGTGGCTACTGATCGTGCCCGCCGCCTCGACCGCCTTCGGGCTATTGGCCGCACAGCTGACCGACCGCATCGGCTGGGGCAACCTGGCGAAATCGCTGATCTTCATGCCGATGGCGATCAGCTTTGTCGGCGCTGCGGTGATCTGGAAACTGGTCTACGACACCCGCCCGGTCGACCAGGACCAGATCGGCGTTCTGAACGCGATCTACCTGGCCCTTGGCGGCAGCGATCCCCTGACCTGGCTGACCGTGCCGTTCTGGAACAACTTTTTCCTGATGATCGTGCTCATCTGGATCCAGACCGGGTTTGCGATGGTGATCCTGTCGGCCGCGTTGCGCGGCATCCCCGAGGAAACGGTCGAGGCGGCCATCGTCGACGGCGCCAACCCGTTCCAGATCTTCTTCAAGATCAAGGTGCCGCAGATCATGGGCACCATCGTCGTGGTCTGGACCACCATCACGCTGGTGGTGCTCAAGGTCTTCGACATCGTCTTCGCCATGACCAACGGCCAGTGGGAAACGCAGGTGCTGGCCAATTACATGTATGACAAGCTGTTCCGCTCGTTCGACTGGGGCGTGGGCTCGGCCAGCGCAATGATCATCATGCTGCTCGTCACCCCGATCCTCGTCTGGAACGTGCGCAACGCGCGGAAGGAGATGCGCTGATGGACAATATCGCAGGCTCCAAGGCCGGGCTTTCCTGGGCCGTTCACATCTCTGTCGCGCTGCTGGTCTTCCTGTGGCTCTTTCCCACGGTCGGCCTTTTCGTGTCGTCCTTCCGTACCGCCGACCAGATCGCAACGTCGGGCTGGTGGAAGGCGATGTTCCCGTCCGAGCAGAACCAGACGATCCGCGCGGCCTCGCCCGAGACGCAGATCGAACAGAACGGGATGTTCGTGATCGAGGGCAACCTGTTCGAGAACGGCTCGGGCGCGGAAATCAGCGTCTGGGGCATCTCGTCGCGCGCCATCGACGCCTTCACGCCGGGCGAGACAGCCGAGCTGCGCCGGGGCGGCACCATCACCGTGCAGGCCGACGGCGCCTACCGGATGGAAAACGCCGAGGCCTTCGAGGGCACGCGCGGCCAGCGCGTCTTCGTTACCGCCAAGACCCCGCCGGAGTTCACCCTGGGGAACTATGACACGGTGCTTGGCAAGGACGTCGCCCGCAACATGATCATCTACGCCATCGCTGCGGCGGTCTTCTTTTTCGTGCTGCGCTTTCTCTTCCGGGGACACGATTCGACCCTCGCCGGGATCATCCCCGGGGCCGGGGCGGTGATCCTGCTGATCCTGTTGGCACTGGTCTTTGGCCTCTCAAGCGGTGCGGTCGAGGGCGCGCAGACCACCGACGACATGGCAGGCGCCTTCTTCAGCACGCTCACCGTGACGATCCCGGCCACGATCATCCCCATCGTGATCGCCGCCTTTGCCGCCTACGCGCTGGCCTGGATGGACTTTCCGGGCCGCGCGCTGCTGATCGCGGCGGTCGTGGCGCTGCTCGTCGTGCCGCTGCAGCTGGCGCTGATTCCGCTCTTGAAGCTGCATCTCGGCGTCGGCATCGGCAAGGGGTACCTCGGCATCTGGCTGGCGCATACCGGTTTCGGCCTGCCGCTCGCGATCTATCTGCTCAGAAACTACATGGTCGGGCTGCCGCGCGACATCATCGAATGCGCCAAGGTCGACGGGGCGACGGATTTCCAGATCTTTGTCCGGATCATCCTCCCGCTGTCGTTCCCGGCCTTGGCGTCCTTTGCGATCTTCCAGTTCCTGTGGACCTGGAACGACCTGCTGGTGGCCAAGGTGTTCCTGATCGACGCCACGGGCGAGACCACGGTGATGACCAATGCGATCGTCGAGCTTCTGGGCACACGCGGCGGCAACTGGGAAATCCTCGCCACCGCCGCCTTCGTCTCGATCGCGGTGCCGCTGGTGGTGTTCTTCGCGATGCAGAAATACCTCGTGCGCGGCCTGCTGGCCGGATCGGTGAAGTGAAGGCTGCGCGATGAACCTGCTCGACCCCCTGGTGCAATCCCGGCCCGAGGCCGAGGCCGATCCCGACTGGTGGCGCGGGGCGGTGATCTATCAGATCTACCCCCGCAGCTTCCAGGATTCGAACGGGGACGGCATCGGCGATCTGGCCGGCATCATCCACCGGCTGCCGCATGTGGCCGACCTTGGGGTCGACGCGATCTGGATTTCGCCCTTCTACCGCTCGCCGATGCTCGATTTCGGCTACGACGTGTCGGACTACCGCGACGTCGACCCGATGTTCGGCACGCTGGGCGATTTCGACGCGCTGATTCAGCGCGCGCACGAACTGGGGCTGAAGGTGCTGATCGACCTGGTGCTCAGCCACACCAGCGACCGCCATCCCTGGTTCCAGGAATCCCGCGCCAGCCGCGACAACGCCAAGGCCGACTGGTTTGTCTGGGCCGATGCCAAGCCCGACGGCTCGCCGCCCAACAACTGGCTGTCGATCTTCGGCGGGCCGGCCTGGGAATGGGACGGCGAGCGCATGCAGTACTATCTGCACAACTTCCTGCGCGAGCAGCCGGACCTGAACCTGCACAACAAACAGGTGCAGCAGGAACTCTTGGATGTCGCCCGCTTCTGGCTCGACCGCGGCGTCGACGGGTTCCGGCTGGACACCATCAATTTCTACTTCCACGACCCAGACCTGCGCGACAACCCCGCGCTGCCGCCCGACGCGCGCAACGATACGATCGCGCCGTCGGTCAACCCCTATAACTGGCAAGATCATCTCTACGACAAGAACCGCCCGGAAAATCTTGACTTTCTTCGCAGATTCCGCGCCGTGCTCGATGAGTATCCGGCTGCGACGGCGGTTGGCGAGGTTGGCGACGCGCAGCGCGGCGCCGAGATCCAGGCCGAATACACCTCGGGCGGCGACAAGGTGCATATGTGCTATGCCTTCGACTTTCTGTCGAACACCGCCCCCACCGGCGATCGCGTCGGTAAGGTGCTGAGCGATTTCGAAGCCATCGCCGGCGACGGATGGGCCTGCTGGGCGTTCTCCAACCATGACGTGGTGCGCCACCCCTCGCGCTGGCAACTGGGCGAAGAGGCCCTGCGCCTTTATGCGGCACTGCTGCTGAGCCTCAGGGGGTCCGTCTGCCTTTATCAGGGCGAGGAACTGGGTCTGACCGAGGCCTACGTTGCCTTTGAGGAGCTGCAGGATCCCTACGGCGTCCGGTTCTGGCCGAAATTCAAGGGACGCGACGGCTGCCGCACGCCGGTGCCATGGGTGCAGGACAACCGCAACGGCGGATTCTCGGACGGCAAGCCGTGGCTGCCCGTTGCGATGGAACACCTCCACCGCGCCGCCCTTAGCCAGGTCAACGACGCAGGTTCCACGCTGACGTTCTACCGCGACATGCTTGCCTTCCGCCGCCGGCATCCGATCTTCGCCAAGGGCACGATGCGGATCGTCGAGGCACGCGAGGACTATCTGGCGATGACCCGGACATTTGGCGAGACCAGCGTCTTCTGCGCCTTCAACCTGGCGAACCGGGCCCAGCCGGTGACCCCGCCGCCGGGCGGCTGGAGCCTGCTGGATGCGCCTTTCGAGGTGATCGAAAACGAACACGGCATAACCCTGCCGCCCTACCAGGCCTATTTCGGCCAGAGCGGCGTATAAGAGACGACAAAGGGAGCGAGAGACATGGCCGATCTGAAACTGACCGATGTCGGCAAGACCTACGGCGGCACCGTCGAGGTCCTGAAGAACATCGACCTCGACATCAAGGCGGGCGAGTTGATCGTCTTCGTCGGCCCGTCGGGCTGCGGCAAGTCCACGCTTCTGCGGATGATCGCGGGGCTGGAAACCATCACCGGCGGAACGCTGGAAATCGACGGCATGGTCGTCAATGACGTGCCGCCCGCACAGCGCGGCATCGCCATGGTGTTCCAGTCCTATGCGCTTTATCCGCATATGACCGTCCGTGACAACATGTCCTTCGCGCTGAAGATCGCCAAGAAAAGCCCCGAGGAAATCGACGCCGCCGTCAACAAGGCCGCCAAGATCCTTCAGCTGGATCCCTATCTCGACCGTCTGCCCAAGGCGCTGTCGGGTGGCCAGCGCCAGCGGGTGGCCATCGGCCGGTCGATCGTGCGCGACCCCAAGGTCTATCTCTTCGACGAACCGCTCAGCAACCTCGACGCGGCCCTGCGCGTCGCCACCCGGATCGAGATCGCGCAGCTGAAGGAATCGATGCCCGAATCGACGATGATCTACGTCACCCACGACCAGGTCGAGGCGATGACGCTTGCCAGCCGCATCGTGGTGCTGGCCAACAAGGGCATCGCGCAGGTCGGTTCGCCGCTGGAGCTTTATGAACGCCCCGAGAACGAGTTCGTCGCCCAGTTCATCGGTTCTCCGGCGATGAATCTGCTGCCGGGCGAAGTCGTGGGCACCGGCCAGCAGACCACCATCAAGCTCGACGACGAGGGCACCGCGGTATCGAACGTGCCGACCACAGATGCCGATATGGGGATGAAGGTCAATGTCGGCGTGCGCCCCGAGGATCTGGTCGAGGTCGAGGGCGACGATTACCTCTATGACGGCAAGGTCAGCATTCTCGAGGCGCTCGGCGAGGTGACGGTGCTTTATTTCGAGGCCGAACACGGCCGCGATCCGGTGATCGCAAAGCTGCCCGGCATCCATGACGATCTGCGCGGCAAGACCGTGCGGCTGACCGCCGACCCGGCCAAGGTGCATGTCTTCGCAAACGGCACGTCGCTGCTTTATCGGTAGCGTATCTCAATCGAGGCGCCTACGGCGCCGCCGGTTTCGTTGCGCCGCCTCCGACGTCGCGGTGGGCGAGGGGGGTTCCACCCCTTCGCGCTCCCCCGGAGTATTTTTGCCAGGATGAAGGAGCCTCAAGGGGTCAGACCAGGCTTGGCAGCCAAAGCACGATGCCGGGGAAGGCCACCAGCAAGGCGATGGTTACGCCGTCGGCGATGAAGAACGGCGTGACGCCCTTGAACACGTCCTGCACCGAGAGATCCTCGCGCACGCCGGCCACGACGAAACAGTTCAGACCGATGGGCGGGGTGATCAGGCAGAACTCGGCCATCTTCACCACCAGGATGCCGAACCAGATCGCACACATCGTGCCCGACATGCCGAAGGTCGACGCCTCGGCTGTCACGAACTCGCCGCCGTTCAGCGCCATCACCGCCGGGTAGACAACCGGCAGCGTCAACAACAGCATGCCGATCGCGTCCATGAACATCCCCAGCACGGCATAGGCCAGAAGGATGCAGATCAGGATCAGCATCGGGCTCATCTCGAGAGATGTGATCCAGTCGGAAAACGCGCCGGGCAGATCGGCGAAGCCGAGAAAGCGGACATAGATCAACACACCCCAGATGATCGTAAAGATCATCACCGTCAGCTTTGCGGTCTCGATCAACGCGTCTTTCAGCGCGCCCAGCCGCATGCCCTGGTACATCGCCATCAGGAACACGATGAAGGCGCCCACGGCGCCGCCCTCGGTGGGCGTGCCCCAGGCATCGCCGAACGGGTTGTAGACGAAGAAGATGATGATCACGACCACCGCCACGATGGGCAGGGCGGGCGGCAGCGCCGCGAACCGTTCGCGCCAGGTGAACCCCGTCACCGGGGGCCCGACCGTTTTCAGCGTGACGGCAATACCGATGATCAGGGCGGCGTACACCACGGCCGAAAACGCGCCGGGGATGAAGCCCGCGAGCAAGAGCTTGCCCACATCCTGTTCGACGATGATCGCATAGATCACCAGAATCGCCGAGGGCGGGATCAGCGACGCCAGCGTCCCGCCTGCGGCCACGACCCCCGCGGCGAACTGTTTATTGTAGCCGATCTTCAGCATTTCGGGAATCGCGATGCGGGCAAAGACCGCCGCCGTGGCCACGCTGGCGCCGGAAACGGCGGCAAAGCCTGCGGTGGCAAAGACGGTCGACACCGCCAGCCCGCCGGGCACCCAGGCGATCCATTTCTTGGCGGCCTCGAACAGCGCCGTGGTCAGCCGCGCGTGATAGGCCAGATAGCCGATCAGGATGAAGGTCGGGATCAACGACAGCGCATGCGCCGACACTTTGGAGTGCGGCACCTGGCCGGCGATCTTCACGCTGATCTCCAGCGCCTTCCAGAACCGCTCGGGGTCATAGCCGAACTGGTCCCAGCGCAGCCAGACAAGCCCCGCGAACCCGGCAAGCCCCGCGGCGAAGGCGACCCGCATGCCGAGGAACACAAGAACCAGCATCCCGCCGGTCACCCAAAGGCCGATGGTGATCGGATCCATCAGTCGGATCCCGTCAGCAGTTCGGCCTCTTCGCGCGCCTGTTCGGCGGCCGACTGCACCAGCGGCACCGCCACGGGCGTGGTGAGCCCCAGCCAGAAGGCGCGGGCATAGCCCCAGATCTGCAGCAGCAGCCGCAGGCAGAGGACGGCAAAGGCGATGGGCACGACGATCTTCGACGGCCAGAGCGGCATGCCGACATCGATCGAGCTGTCGCGGCTCCAGTTCGGGCGGGCGAAATCAAAGCTGCGGTCGAAATGCGCCCAGGCGCCCCAGACCAGCGCGATCATCAGGGCCAGGATCAGGACGGTGGTGATAAGCTCCATCGCCCACAAGAGCCGCCCGCGCATGGCGCCGATGATGATGTCCATGCGGATATGGACGCCGTCGCGCTGGACATAGCTGACGCCCAGGATGGCGATCACCGGCATCAGCGCCTCGATATAGTCCACGTACCCCAGAAGCGGCTGGCCGAAAAACTTGCGCCCGGTGACCGACCAGACGGCCAGGAACATCAGCGAGAACGAGGCGATGCCGGACACCAGCGCCATGACGCGTTCCACCGGCAAAAGCGCCCGGTCGAGCCGCGACAGAAGGCTCGAGTCCTCCAATACGGCAGAACTGCCGGCCATGATCCCATCCCCCGCTGAGAAAAAGCCGCGCCCGGCCGGGCGCGGCCCCGTTCTTATCGGTGGCGCGTCAGTTCGACATGCGCGCCTTGTCCAGCGTGGCGTTCACCAGATCATAAAGCTCCTGACCGGGCAGCCCCTGGCCTTCGATATTGGCGATCCACGCCTCATGCGTCGGCGTTCCGGCCCTTGCCTTGAAGGCATCGAGTTCCGACTGGTCGAGCTCGACCTTGGTCACGCCCTTTTCCTCCAGGACGCTGTCCCAGCGCGCCAGAAGGTCGCCGTAATTGGCCAGATAGTGGTCGATCGCTTCGCCGATCGACTCGTCCAGCACGGCGCGGTGTTCGTCGCTCAGCGCCTCATAGGCGTCGATATTCGCGACCACCGGGCAATTGACGGTGCCGGGGTTGAGGTTCGAGGTCCACCATTCGGCCTGATTGATCGTGCCAAAGCTGAGATGCGCGTGCTGCGCGAAGGCCACGGTGTCGACCACGCCCGATTCCATCGCCTGATAGGCCTCGGTCGCGGTCACGCTGGTCGGCACACCGCCCACGGCCTTGAAGGCCTCTCCCAGGCCGCCGGTGGCGCGCACCCGCATGCCCTCGAACTCGGCCAGCGTGTCGCGCGGCTCGCCGGTGCCGACGATGTTGTACTGCGGCATCGGCGAGGTCATCAGCAGGCGTGCGTTCCACTGCGCCATCTCGTCCTGCACGGCGGGGTGGTCATAGACCGCATGGCTGACGGCAACCTCTTCGTCCAGGTTCGCCACGCCCAGGAACGGCAGTTCCAGAACCGTGATCAAGCGGTTCTTGTCGGGGTGGTAGCCCGCGCAGAACTGCGCCATCTCGAACGCCCCGATCGAAATCCCGTCGAGGTTCTCGCGGTTCTTCGACAGCCCGCCATAGCTGATGTTCATGGTGAACTCGCCGCCGGTCTTGTCCGACACCAGTTCCGCCAGCTTCTCGACATGTTCGGTAAAGGCCCGGCGCTTGCCCCAGACGGACACATTCCATTCCACAGCCAGGGCCTCGCCCGCAAAGGCAACGGCCAGGGCGGCCACCGCGGCCCGGCTCAGCATCTTCGACATTGATTATCCTCCCGTATTGCACATCGTCGCGATCTGCTGTCGGGTAACCTAAAGTGGCGCGGCGCGGGGTCCAACCCAAAAAAGCCGGCAATCAGGGAGGCACGCGCATGGCGGCACCGGAAAACCGATTCAAGACGCGCCTGCGGGCGGGCGAGATGCAGATCGGCCTGTTTCTCGGCACCGCCAGCCCGGTGGTGGCCGAGATCGCGGCCGATGCGGGGTTCGACTGGGTGCTGATCGATGCCGAGCACGGACCGAACGACATCCCGCGGGCGCAGGCACAGCTGATCGCGCTGCAGGGCAGGGGGGCGGTGTCCGCGGTCCGCGTGCCGGCCGGGGAGCACTGGGTCCTGAAACAGACGCTGGACATCGGCGCGCAGACGCTGCTGGTCCCGATGGTGGATACGGGCGCCCAGGCCGAAAGCATCGCCCGCGCCACCCGCTATGCGCCGCAGGGCAATCGCGGCCTCGCCGCCGGCATGGTGCGGGCCGCCCGCTATGGGGCCGAGGCCGATTATATCGCCACCGCCAACGATGAGATCTGCCTGATGGTCCAGGCCGAAAGCCGCGCCGCGGTCGAGAACATCGACGCCATCGCCGCCACGGACGGGGTCGACTGCGTCTTCATCGGTCCCTCGGACCTGTCCGCCGACATGGGCTATCCGGGCGATCCCGGCGCGCCCGAGGTGGCCGAGGCCATCGCCCATCTCATCGCCCGCACCCGGGCGGCGGGCAAGGCGGCGGGCATCTTTTCGGCAGATCCCGCCGGGGTCGCCGGGTATCGCGACGCCGGTGTGACGGTGATGGCCGTGGGCAGCGATATCGGAGGGTTGCGGAGCGGATTGGCGGGTTTGCTCGGGAGGACGCGAGACGCCTTGATTTAGCGCTGCAGGCGTTTTGACGAAATCGCGTTCAACAGGTCTGGCCTGAAGTTGCCATTCGCAATCAGTCTTCCGGCGCGGAATCAAGGCCGAAGGCCGCCGCGCCATCGCCGACCCGCCCCGAAGGGGAGGCGATTTGCTGACGGCGCGTATTGCATTGAGGTCGTTCGGACTTTGCCGGGATAAATCGAGCCGTTCACAGGTCCGGGTCGCCTCCCCGCGGGTCGGCGATGGCCCGGCTCTTCTCTCTGCAGGCAAAGTCCGCTCCAGGCCAAAACCAGCCTTGCGGGCCACCAACAATGCATCGCGCTCTTGCGAAGCTTACCATAGCTCAAAGCCCAAGAGGCGCGTGCCCGCCCCGACGTGCGGGGGCAGGTGCGACCCGGGCTTCCCGCCCGGCGAGAATCGCTGGACTCCGGGCTACAAGAATTTCGGGACAGTTGAGTGAACCCCTCACTCCACCCCCGGCACCTTCTTCAGATAGGCCGCAATCGCTGCCCGGTCCTCGCGCGGCAGCTTCGACAGATTTTCGACCACGTCGACCATATGGCCGCCGACCGTGTCGAACTCGGGCGTGAAGCCGGAGGTGAAATATTCCACGATATCGGCCTTGGACCAGTCGAATTTGGCCGGTGTGATGTTGGGGATCCGGCCGCTGCCGGTGGGATTCGGCGCTCCGGCCAGCCAGCGCCCGTAGTCCGGCCCGCCCAGTACGTTCCTGGGCGTGTGACATTCGCCGCAATGACCCAGCGCTTCGGCCAGGTAGCGCCCGCGCGCCTCTTCCTCGGTCAGGTCGGCCTCGACCACCCAGCCCTCGGACCCGAACAGGACCTTCCAACCTCCCAGGCTGCGGCGGATGTTGAACGGAAAGCCGACGTCATGCGCCCGGTTCGCCGTCGCATCGGCAGGCAAGGTCTGCATATAGGCATGCAGCGACATGATATCCTCGGCCGTGGCACGCACATAGGAGGTATAGGGAAAGGCCGGGAAATAGTGCCGCCCCCCGGGCGACACCCCGTGCTTCATCGCGTTGTAGAGATCCAGGGCGCTCCACCCGCCGATCCCGTGCTCGGGATCGGACGAGATGTTGGGCGCATAGAAGGTCCCGAACGGGCTGGCAAAGGCCCGCCCGCCGGACAGCACCAGCTTGGCTTCGCCGTCGGCCTTGTCGGCGCTGTGGCAGGACGCGCAGCCGCCGGCATGGAACACCAGCTCGCCTTGCGCCAGATCCGGCGTGATGCCGTCGAGCACCGACGCCCCGGCCACCACGGGCCGGGTCACCCACCAGAACACCGCCGCCCCGGCCAAGGCCAGGACGGCAAGCACGCTCACCGCGCGGCGCATCGCGGCGCCTTAGCTGTCGGGCTGGCGATAGACCTTGTGGCAGGCCCCGCAGGCGCCGCCGACCGCGCCGATATTGGCCTGGACGCCCTCCAGCGACCCTGCCGCCGCCTGCATCGCAACGGCGGCTTCTGCCAGCGCGCCGGCCTTGCCGATGACGTCGTCCATGCTGGCGCTTTCCCAGCCCACCGGCAGGGCCCGGGTTTCCTCACCCAGTTCGGCGGTCGAGGTGCCCGGCGGCCAATAGGTCATCTGGTTCATCGAGGCGAGCGTGGCCAGGTTGCCCGCGGCAAGCTCTGCCGTCTCGGCGTTGAACTCCACCTCGCCCTTGGCCATGCCGCCCAGGATCCCGAGATTGTGGGCGTAAAGCTGCATATGCGCCTTGCGTGCCTTGACCGCCGGATTGCCGCCATGGCCACCCGCAATCGCAATGCCGCCGGCAAAGATCGCCGCCGCAGCACCCAGAATGACACCTTGCTTGAATCGCATCGCCGAAACTCCCTGCAAAATTGTCTGGTGAGGAAAGCGTAGCTGTGAAAAAATCAAAATCCAGTCGCCATTTTCGCAAGGGCCCGTTCATAAATGCACAAGGGGAACTGGGACGATCTGCGTTTCGTGCTTGCGGTAGCCGAAAACGGCTCGGTCTCGGCGGCGGCCCGGTCCCTGGGCGTAAACCACGCGACCGTCCTGCGGCGAATCGCGGCCTTCGAGGCGCGTCACGGCAGCCCGGTATTCGAGCGCACGGCCCGCGGCTACGTGATCCCCCCGGACCGGTTGCGGCTGATCGAGGCGGCGCGCGAGGTCGAAAACGCCATTCTCGCAGTCGACCGCATGTTGGAGGGCGCGCATCCGCCCCTGCGCGGGGTCGTGCGGATCACGTCGACGGATACGCTCTGCCATACGGTGCTGCCGCCGATCCTGGCCGACCTTGCGGGCGAGGCCGCCGGGCTGCGCCTGGAACTGATCTGTGCCAACGCGCATCTCGATCTGGCCCGCATGCATGCCGATATCGCGGTCAGGCCGGCCCAGACGCTGCCCGATGACCTGGACGGCATCGCGGTGGGGCACCTGGGCTTTGCGGTCTATGCCACGCGCCCCGATCCCGGCCGCTGGCTCGGGCTCAGCGGTCCGCTGACCCGTTCGCGGCCCGCCGAATGGCTGGCCGGCGCCGTGCCGTCGGCGACCCTTGCCGGCAGCGCCGACAGTTTCGTCACGCTGCGCGAAATGGCGGCGGCGGGGCTTGGCCGGGCCATCCTGCCCTGCCTGCTTGGCGATGCCGACGTCCGGCTCTGGCGGCAGGGCGCCCCGGTGCCCGAGGCCGAAGTCCCCATCTGGGTGGCCGCGCATGCCGATCTGGCCGACGCTCCGCGCATTCGTGTCGTCCGCGACCGGCTGGCCGCGGCGCTGCGGGACAAGGAGGCCACGCTTTTGGGGCGGCAATAGGCGCCGGGCAGTGTTGCGGTCTGAATTTCGGGTTTGGCCCCAACAGATTTTCAGATTAATTCAATCATTTTCAAATAGTTATAGCGGCAACCTCATGCGACTGCCAAGCCTAGCGCATCACCCGGCCCGACGGAAACCGCTCGGGCGTCAGCCAGTCGGGCCAGCCGAACATCCGTTCCAGCCCGTACAGCACCAGACAGGCCGCGACGATTGCCAGCACCATCTTCACGCGCCCCATCGACGGCGGGTTCCGCACCCATCGCGTCATGCGGACGAACCAGATCGGGCTCATGAGCCGTCTCCGTCTCCCGCCGCGACGAACCTGACCTTGCCGATGAACGGCAGGTTCCGGTTCCGCTGTGCGAAATCGATCCCGTAGCCGACCACGAACTCGTCGGGGATTTCGAACCCGGTCCAGGTCGCCTTGACCTCGACCTCGCGGCGCGACGGTTTGTCCAGCAAGGCGATCGTTTCCAGCCGCCCGGGGTTTCGCGTCTTCAAGAGCTCGGTCACGTGCGCCAGCGTAAAGCCCGTGTCGACGATATCCTCGACCAGCAGCACATCCCGTCCGCCGATCTCGCCGCGCAGATCCTTGAGGATGCGCACCTCGCGGCTCGATTCCATCGAGTCGCCATAAGACGACGCCTCGAGGAAATCGACCTCAACCGGCAGGTCCAGCTCGCGCACCAGATCGGCGATGAAGACGAACGACCCCCGCAACAGGCCGACGATGATCAGCTTGTCGGTGCCCTGAAACGCCTGCTGCACATCCCGGGCCAGGGCTTCGACCCGCGCCGCAATGGCCTTGGCCGAGATCAACTCGTCGATGACATAGGCCGCCTGAGACATGCCGCCCCCTTGATTTCCCATGCCCACGATACGAAATGCCGGGCCCAACGGAAACAAGCGAAAACGCATATGGGCCAACACTCTGAAACCAAGGTTCTGCCATACACCGCCAGACAGATGTACGACCTGGTGGCCGATGTGGCGAAGTATCCCGAATTCCTGCCGTGGTGTGCGGCGGCGCGTGTGCGCAGTGTGACGCCCGGAGCCGAGAATGCGGTAATGGATGCCGAACTGGTGATCTCGTTCAAGGTCTTCCGCGAAAAATTCGGCAGCCGCGTCACGCTTTGGCCCGAACGCCGGCGGATTGACACCGAATACATCGACGGTCCGTTCAAATACATGCACTCGCAATGGGATTTCCGCGATACCGAGGCCGGTTGTGAAGTGTCCTTCTTCGTCGATTTCGAATTTCGCAACGCGATCCTGCAATCGGTGATCGGATTGGTGTTCAACGACGCGATGCAGCGCATCGTGCGCGCATTTGAACGGCGGGCGGCGGAGCTTTATTCGTGATTTTCTGGCGACGCGCAGCCATCCGACCGGCCGGGGGCTTTGCCCCGGCGCCCATCGGTAGCCAGGACCCGCGGCGCGACCATGGACGATCCGCCGGGATCTTTTAAGTCAGGGGAAAGGGAAATGCCGACGCCGACGCTTAGCAGATTTGCCGTTGCTCCGGTCGCGGCAAAGGTGGCGCTGGACATGATGCGGCTGTCGCTGTTCGACTGGGCGGCCTGCGGCATTGCGGGGCGCGACGAACCGGTGGCGCAGATGCTGCGCGGCATGGTGCTGGCCGAGGGCGGGGCGGGCGAGGCGGCGCTTTTCGGCGGCGGGCGCGCACCGGCCCGCGCGGCGGCATTGGTCAACGGGGCGGCGAGTCATGCGCTCGATTACGACGACACGCATTTTGCCCATATCGGCCACCCGTCGGTCGCGGTGATCCCGGCGGCGCTGGCCATTGCCGAACGAACGGACGCAGACGGGCAGGCCTTTCTGGAGGCCTGTCTCGTGGGGGCCGAGCTGTCGATTCGGGTCGGCGAATGGCTGGGTCGGGCGCATTACCAGGCCGGATTTCATCAGACGGCGACGGCAGGGGCCTTCGGTGCGGCGGCGGCGGCGGGACGGCTGCTGGGGCTCGACGCCGCCGGGATGGCCCATGCGCTTGGGTTGGCGTCGACCAGGGCGGCGGGGCTGAAATCGCAGTTCGGCACGATGGGCAAACCCTATAACGCCGGGATTGCGGCCGCCACGGGCGTCGAGGTTGCCCTGTTGGCAGGCGCCGGGTTCGTGTCGAACCCGGACGGTTTGGAGGCCGCGCAGGGATTTGGGCCGACGCATGCCGGACAAGGGATCGACGCGGCGTTAATCGGTTTGGGCCAAAGCTGGCGGTTCGAAACCGTTAGCCACAAGTTCCACGCCTGTTGCCACGGCACCCATGCCGCACTGGAAGCTTTGAGCATGCTGGACGTGGCGCCCGAGACGGTGGAATCGGTTGAAATCGCGACGCACCCGCGGTGGTTAACAGTGTGCAACATTGCCGAGCCCGCCACCGGGCTGGAGGCGAAATTCAGCTTTCGCCTGACCGCCGCGATGGCGCTGGCCGGCTATGACACCGGGGCGATGAACACCTTTACCGACGCAGCCTGCGCAGATCCGGCGCTGGTTGCCCTGCGCGACAAGGTAGGCGTCGTCAGCGACCGGGATCTGCCGGAAACCGCGGCCAGGGTGACCGTCGCCACGCAATCGCGCCGTCGGCGGGCCGAACACGACCTCGACGCGCCGCTTCCGCTGGCGCAGAGGCGTACCAGGTTGCAGGGCAAGGCCGCTGCCATGCTTGGACAGGAACCGGCAGAGCGTCTATGGCAGACAGTACAGCGCTCCGATCCGCGCGCGCTGGCACAAGAAATGGGCTGAGCGACGCCCAGCCCATTTCTTCGCTTTCGACGCGCTGTGCCTTATGAGGTCATGTCATAGGCGCGCTCGCCATGGGCCGACAGATCGAGCCCGGTCGTCTCGTCCTCCTCGTCAACCCGCAGCGGGAACACGGCTCTGGCGACCAGCACGATCACCGTGGTGATCACCACCGTCCAGACACCCACAACCAGAAGTCCGCCCAGTTGCGCGCTCCATGCGGCATGGCCGAAGAGCGCCAGCATGACGATCCCGAACATGCCGCCGACGCCGTGCACCGCGAACACATCCAGCGTATCGTCGATCTTCAGCAGTTCCTTGACCACCTTGCAGGCCTCCTGACAGAGGATACCCGCAACGCCGCCGATGATCAGCGCCTCGACCGGTCCGACCGAGCCCGATGCCGGGGTGATCGACGCAAGGCCGGCGATGGTGCCGGTCACCATGCCGACCAGCGAAGACTTGCCGTATTTGATCCGCTCCCAAAGCGCCCAGGTCAGCGAGGCCGTGGCCGCGGACAGATGCGTCACCGTCAGGGCCATGGCCGCCGAGCCGTTGGCCGCCAGTTCGGACCCGCCGTTGAAGCCGAACCAGCCGACCCACAGCATCGCCGCGCCGATCATCACCATCCCCGGATTGTGCGGCGGCGTGGTCTTGTTCTTGCGCGGTCCCAGGAAGAAGGCCAGGACCAGCGCGGCCAGACCCGCGGTCTGGTGCACCACGATGCCGCCGGCGAAATCGTTGACGCCCTCGGCGAACAGCGCGCCCTCGCCCCCCGAAAGCAGACCGCCGCCCCAGATCCAGTGCGCGACCGGCGCGTAGCAGATCAGCATCCAGAGGGCCGAGAAAAGCAGGACGAACGCATACCCGATGCGTTCGACATAGGCGCCGACGATCAGCGCGGGCGTTATGATGGCGAATGTCATCTGGAACGCGAAGAACAGGACCTCGGGCAGCGTGCCCGATACGGTGTCTTCGGTCACGCCGGCGAGGAACGCCTTGCCGAGCCCGCCCCACAGCGCAGTTCCGTCGCCGAACGCGATCGAATAGCCGAAGGCAAGCCAGAGCACGCTCATCAGGCAGGCGATGGAAAAGCATTGCATGAAAACGCTCAGCACGTTGCGGGCCCTGACCAGCCCGCCGTAGAACAAGGCAAGGCCCGGCAACGTCATGAACAACACCAATGCCGTCGCGACGATGATCCAGGCAGTGTCGGCGCCAACCATATCTTTCCCCTTCGATCCTGTTTCGGCCTTGCCGTGCGTTCAAACGGCATAGGGTTGCCGGGAAAAGCGGCAATGCGCGCCTGCGCTGCCTATTTGCACGGCAATTTGGGATCGCTGCAAATACGGGCGGTTCTAAGCCGCGGTTGCCGAATATTTAGGCAGTTTTAGGACAGCCGCCCGATCAGAAGATCCAAGGCGTAATCGACCGTTGCGGCGCGCACCTGCGCCCGGCCCAGGGCGCCGAACTGCATCGTCTCCGCCACCGCCGAGCGCCCTGTTTGAGCAACGCAGAAGCACACCATGCCCTCGGGCTTTTGCTCGGACCCCCCGGGTCCGGCAACGCCGGTGACGGCGACCGCAAGCGTGGCGTTCGACCGCAATAGCGCGCCCTCGGCCATCGCAATCGCAACCTCCTCGCTGACCGCGCCGCAACGGGCGATGGATGCAGGAGGCACGCCGAGCATGTCGGTCTTGGCGCCGTTGGAGTAGGTGACGAAGCCGCGGTCGAATACCTCCGACGATCCCGGCACCTCGGTGATCGCCGCGGCGATCAGCCCGCCTGTGCAGCTTTCGGCGGTCGCCAGCCAGACCCCTGCCGCGCGGGCGCGATGCAAAAGCGTCTCGGCACGGGTCATACGCCCGCGATCCCATGGGCCAGAACCGCCAGCACGGCCACGCCGACCGCCGCTGCAAGGCCCGCCAGCACGTCGTCCAGCATCACGCCCAAGGGCGTATGCAGTCTGTCGGCCCAGCGGATCGGTCCCGGCTTTGTGATGTCGAACAGCCGGAACAAGACGAATGCCCCGACCCAGCCCGGCCAGGGGAACACCCAAGGGTCCGCGCCCGCGTGCCAAAGCCCGGCAGAGAGCGGCCAAAGGGCAATCCATTGCCCGGCGACCTCGTCAATCACGATTTCGGACGGATCGTGGTCGTCGTGGCCCTTCGTGGCCACGGCCGTCGCCCACCAGCCTGCCAGAACCACCGCGAGCGTCGCGATGAGCAGTGCGGGGAAGCCGCCGAGGGCGTGGATCAAATACGCCGCCGGAATCGCCGCGGCCGATCCCCAGGTGCCGGGGGCATAGGGCAGGTGGCCGATGCCGAAAGCGGTGGCGATCAAGCGGCTCATCGGCGGATCAGCGTCGCGGTGGCAAGGGCGGCGATGCCTTCGCCGCGGCCGGTGAAGCCAAGCCGCTCGGACGTGGTCGCCTTGATGCTGATCCGATCCGCATCCAGTCCCATGATGTCCGCCATTTTCGATGCTATATCAGCGGCATACGGTCCGATCTTCGGGTATTCGCAGACCAAAGTCAGATCGACATTGCCGACGTGAAAATCCGCCTCGGCGGCAAGCCCGATCGCGTGGCGCAGGAACACATCGCTCGCCGTGCCCTTCCATTGCGGATCGCTCGGTGGAAAGTGGCGGCCGATATCGCCCAGGGCCAGCGCGCCGAGGATCGCGTCGGTGACGGCGTGCATGCCGACGTCGGCGTCCGAATGCCCCGTCAACGCCTGATCGTGCGGCACGCCTATACCGCACAGCATCACATGGTCGCCCGGCCCGAACGCATGCACATCGAATCCGTTGCCCACCCGGATATCCATCTCTGCCCCCATCAGCACCTCGGCCCTTTCGAAATCCGCGGGCCGGGTCAGTTTCAGATTGCGTTCCTCGCCCGGGACCATCGCCACCTCGATGCCTGCGGCGCGCGCGACCTCGACATCGTCGGCCGCGCCGCCGCCATGTGCCCGGTGAGCCGCCAGGATCGCCTCGAAGTCGAAACCCTGCGGCGTTTGCGCCCGATAAAGACCGCCGCGCTCCTGGGTTCCGGTCACCATCCCGTCAGAGCCGCGCCACAACGCATCGGTGACCTCTATCGCAGGGGCCGCGCCCTGCGTTGCATCCAGGGCCGTCAGCACGTCCTCGATGATGCGCTGGCTGACCAGGGGGCGCGCCACGTCGTGGATCAGAACCCGGACCACGCCGCTGCCATCCAGTGCCTCGAGCCCGGCGCGGACCGATGCATCGCGGGTCTCTCCACCAACGACGGCATCGACGTCGGGATACGCCGCGGACCGGTCCATTTCCTCTGGGTGTAGCACCAGCACGATCCGGTCGACCCCGGAGGCCATGCGGAACGCGTCCAGCGTCCGGTCCGCAACCCGCCGGCCGGCCAGCATCTGCCACTGCTTTGCAACCTCTCCGCCTGCCCGCAATCCGCGTCCCGCCGCGACGATCACGGCCGCGGTCTTCCCTCGGCCCGTCATGCCGTCTGTCTATGCAATGCCTAGGACCGTGACAATGCGTGGCCGCATTTCCGCTCCATACGATGAAAATTTAGGCAAATGCCGACTCCGGCAACACCGCGGCGCGGCGAGATTTGCCTTTCCCGCCTGCGAACGCTACCTGACAGGCTATCGCACAAGGATTAAGCATTTGACCATCCAGGTGGCAGACATCCCGATCTATCCTCCTGTGCTTCTGGCCCCCATGGCCGGGATCACGGATCTGCCGTTCCGGCGGCTGGTGGCCTCTTTCGGCGCCGGTCTCGTGGTCAGTGAAATGGTCGCAAGCCAGGAAATGGTTCAGGCCAAGCCCGGCATGCGCGAACGGGCCGAACTGGGCTTCGGTGTCGCCAACACCGCGGTGCAGCTTGCCGGGCGCGACGCATATTGGATGGCCGAGGCCGCCCGGTTGGTCGCGGCCAACGGAGCGCGTATCATCGACATCAACATGGGCTGCCCGGCAAAGAAGGTGACCGGTGGCATGTCGGGATCGGCCCTGATGAAGGACCTCGATCATGCGCTGACGCTGATCGACGCGGTGGTGAAAGCGGTCGAGGTGCCGGTGACGCTGAAGACGCGTCTTGGTTGGGACGACGATCTGCGGAACGCGCCCGAGCTGGCCCGCCGGGCAGAGGCTGCCGGCGTGCGGATGATCACCATCCACGGGCGCACCCGCTGTCAGTTCTACAAGGGCCATGCCGATTGGGCCGCCATCCGGGCGGTGAAGAAGGCCGTGCGCATCCCGGTCATCGCCAACGGCGATATCCGCTCCGGCGCCGACGCGGTCCAGGCCCTGCGGCTGTCGGGGGCCGACGGCGTGATGGTGGGCCGGGGCATTCAGGGCCGGCCGTGGCGTCTGGCCGAAATCGCTTCTGATGTTTTTGGCACGCCGGCGCCGGTTCTTCCGCACGGCGCTCTCGCCGCCATGGCGGCCCGGCATTACGAGGATACGCTTGCCTTCTACGGCAAGACGCTGGGCAGCAAGGTCATCCGCAAGCATCTTGGCTGGTACATGGACACTGCCGGCACACCGCATGCGCTGCGCAAATCGATCCTCACCGGCGACCCCGCCACCGTTCTGAGGCTCTTGCCGGACGCCCTGGCATCGGCCCGGGACCTTGCAGCATGAGTGCGCTGACAGAGGCGATCTGGGCGTCGATGCCCGTTCCGGCCTTCCTGATAGACCCCGACGACCGGATTGCCGACATCAATCCGCCCGCCGAACAGTTCCTGAACGCCTCGGCCAAGGCGATCCGCACGCAGCCGGTCTTTGACAAGCTGGCCATCGATGCGCCGCTGGAGGACGCGTTCCAGCGCGTGCGCAACGATCATTCGGTTCTGTTCATCAATAAGGTCGATGTATCGGGCGGGCAGTCCGCGCCGGTGCAATGCAACATCCAGATCGCCCCGCTGATCGGCATTCCCGGCCACGTCATGATGATGATGGAACCCCGCCAGATCGCCGACCGGCTTGGTCGGGCCTATTCGGTCACCTCCGCCGCGAAATCCGCGATCGGCATGGCCGAGATGCTGGCGCATGAGATCAAGAACCCACTTGCCGGGATCACCGGCGCCGCGCAGCTGCTCAGCATGAACCTTCAGCAGGAGGATCAGGAACTCACGGACCTGATCGTTGCCGAAGGCCGCCGCATCGTCGCGCTTCTCGATCAGGTCGAGCAGTTCGGCAACCTGCGTCCGCCGGAACGCAAGGCGGTGAATGTTCACGATCTGCTCGACCGGGCGCGTAAATCCGCAACGGTCGGTTTCGCGGCGAATATGAAGATCATCGAAGAGTTCGATCCCTCGCTGCCGCCGACATTCGTCGATGCCGACCAGATCCTGCAGGTCTTTCTCAACCTGCTGAAGAACGCCTCGGAAGCTGCGGCCGGGCAGGGGGGAACGATCCGGCTCAGGACGTTCTACGACATGTCGCTGCGGCTGCGCCGCAAGGACGGGTCGGGCGGGGCGCTGCCGCTGCAGGTCGAGATCATCGACGACGGCCCCGGCCTGCCGCCCGACATCGAGGGCGATATCTTCGAGCCATTCGTGTCCGGGCGGGAAAACGGCACCGGGCTGGGGCTCGCGCTGGTAAGCAAGATCATTTCCGACCATGGCGGCTGGATTTCGGTGGATTCGGTGCCAGGGCGCACCGTCTTCCGCATCTCGCTGCCCGTCGCGCCCAAAGAGGCGCCGAAAGAGTGACAAAGGAGACCTAGATGGACGGCACGGTTCTTGTCGCCGACGACGACCGCACGATCCGCACGGTGCTGACCCAGGCGCTGACACGGGCGGGCTGTAAGGTGCATGCGACCTCCAGCATGGTGACGCTGATGCGCTGGGTCGAAGAGGGAAAGGGCGATCTGGTGATCTCGGACGTGGTGATGCCCGACGGCAATGGCCTCGACGCCCTGCCGAAGATCACCGAAGAGCGTCCCGGCCTGCCGGTCATCGTCATTTCGGCCCAGAACACGATCATGACCGCGATCCAGGCCGCCGAAAAGGACGCCTACGACTACCTGCCCAAGCCGTTCGATCTGCCCGACCTGATGAAGCGCGCGGCCCGTGCGCTGGAGGTCAAGCGGCGGATCCCGACGCCGAAGGCAGAGGTCGGCGAGGGTCAGGACGAGCTTCCTCTGGTCGGACGCACGCCAGCGATGCAGGCGCTTTACCGGCTTGTCGCCCGGGTGATGAACACCGACCTGGCGGTGCTGATCACCGGAGAATCGGGCACCGGAAAATCGCTGATCGCGCGCGCGATCCACGACTTCTCGGACCGCCGCACGCTGCCCTTCGTGGTGGCCGGCGCCGCCGATCTGGCCAGCATGGACGGACCGGCCACGATCCTGAGCCGTGCCAAGAACGGATCGATCCTGTTCGACGAGGTCGGCGATCTCGAGGAGGAGGCCCAGGCGCGCATCGTGCGTATGCTGGACAGTCTCACCGACAATGCGCCGCGCGTCATGGCCACCAGCCAGGCCGATCTGGCCCAGAAGATGGAGGCAGGGCTGTTCCGTCAGGACCTGTTCTACCGCCTCGGCGGCGTCACCCTGACCGTGCCGAGCCTGCGCGAGCGCGTCGACGACATCCCGCTTTTGGCGGACCATTTCCTTGCCCGTGCCGAGCGCGACGGCCTGCAGCTGCGCCGGTTCAACGACGCGGCGGTGGAGCTGATCCGCGCCTATTCCTGGCCCGGCAACGTGCGGCAGCTGGAAAACACCATCCGGCGTCTGGTTGTCACCTCGTCGGAAGAGGAAATTGCGCGCCCCGAGGTCGAGCTTGTCCTCGGCAACCAGCCGGCCATGGAGCCGCTGACCGGCGGTGGAGACGGCGACAAGCTGGGGGCGTCGGTGGCAAAACACCTGCGCCGGTATTTCGACCTGCATGGCGGGGTCTTGCCGCCGCCCGGCCTGTATCAGCGAATCCTGCGCGAAGTGGAAATGCCGCTGATCGAAATCGCGCTGGATGCGACGGGCGGAAATCAGGCGAAATGCGCCGATCTTCTGGGGATTAACCGAAATACCCTTCGAAAAAAGATTACCGACCTCGATATCCACGTGACACGCCGCCGCAAGTTGATGTAAAAGGGCAACATAAGAGTGGCAAAGCCGCCGCAGCGGCAAATCGTGCCACCAGATATGGCGGTAATGGGGCGGCGAAGCCCCGAGATAAAGAGGTGGCTTACGTGCGCACAGCCGTACGAAGTCTCAGTTGGGAGAGTCTGAGCAGGCTCCGCAGGCAACGCAAGGTTCAGAACGCCGCCACGCTGGGGCTGGTGGTGCTGGGCCCGTTGCTCGCCGTTGCAACCTTTCTGGTGCTCGGGCCCTTGGACCAGGGCGCGTCGGCATTGGCGCTGCGCCTGGTGCTGCTGGCGGACCTGATCTACGTGCTCGTGGTCGCGGCGCTGGTGCTGCAGCGCGTGGCCGCGATGATCGCCGCCCGCCGCGCGCAATCCGCCGGGTCACGTTTGCACCTGCGTCTGACCGGTGTCTTCGCCATCGTCGCGCTTGCTCCGACCGTGCTCGTCGCCGTTTTTGCCGCCATCACCGTGAATTTCGGGCTCGAGGGCTGGTTTTCCGACCGCGTGCGGACCGTCCTGGGATCCTCTCTGGCCGCCGCCCAGGCCTACGAGAACGAACATCGGCGGGATCTTCAGCAGGATGCCGAGGTACTGGCCCGCTTCCTCGACCGTGCGCGCGCCACATCGTTCTTTGTCTCCGACGGAGAATTGCGCCAGCTTCTGACCCAGGGCCAGAGCCAGATCCAGCGCGGCCTGCGCGAGGCCTATGTCATCGACGGCGCCGGAGAGATCCGCGCACGCGGGGAACGGTCGTATCTTTTCGATTTCGAACGGCCCGCGGCGGCGCAGCTTGACGAGGCCCGCGCCGGCGAGACGGTCATCATTCAGGATTGGGACGTCAATGAATTCCGCGCCATCGTGGCGCTTGGCGAGTATGTCGACCGTTTTCTCTACGTGTCGCGGGATGTCGACGGCGGCATCCTCAACCTGCTCGACGACACCCAGGAAACCGTTGCGCTTTATAACCAGCTGGAAAGCGAGCGCGGCCGTATCCTGTTCGAATTCGGTCTGCTGTATCTCGGCTTTGCGGTGATTTTGATCCTGGCCGCGATCTGGCTGGGCCTTTGGTTCGCCGAACGTCTTTCGCGCCCCGTCGGCCGACTGGCGGGCGCGGCCCAGCAGGTCGGGGCAGGGGATCTGGATGTACAGCTGCGCGAGGAACCCGGCGACGATGAAATCGCCATGCTGGGCCGCATCTTCAATCAGATGACGCGCCAGTTGAAGGGCCAGCGCGACGCGTTGCTGGACAACAACGCCCAGATCGAACGCCGCCGCAGGCTGTTCGACTCGGTCCTCAGTTCGGTGACCGCCGGTGTCGTCGGCCTCGACGCGGCGGGCGAGATCACCTTCGTCAACCGCTCCGGCCAACGGCTCTTGAGCCTGCCGCCGGATGTGCATTCGGGATCGCTTGACCAGATCGTCCCCGAATTCGGCGCCTTGTTTCGCAAGCTGCAGGCCGCCCGAAGCGAAGTGGCCCAGGAAGAGATCAAGATGACCCGTCACGGCAAGCTTGAAAATCTGCTGGTGCGCATGGCCACCCGCCGGGCGGACGACGGAAAGCTTGAAGGCTATGTTGTCGCCTTCGACGACGTGACCGACCTCGTCAGTGCACAGCGCATGGCCGCCTGGGGCGACGTCGCCCGCCGCATCGCCCATGAAATCAAGAATCCGCTCACGCCGATCCAGCTTTCCGCCGAGCGTCTGAAACGGAAATATTCGCCCATGGTGGGCGAGGCCGAGGCAGACGCGCTCGCTCAGATGACCGACGTGATCGTCCGCCAGACCAACGACCTGCGGCGGATCGTCGACGAGTTTTCGAAATTCGCCCGAATGCCCGAGCCGGAACGCCGCCGCCAGGACCTGACAGCACTGGTCCGTGATGCGGTCACCCTGCAGCAAGATGCCCAGCAGGAAGGTGTGACCGTGTCGACCGACCTTCCGGGCACCGAGATCATTGCCGACATCGACCCGACAATGATCGGGCAAGCGCTGACGAACCTGATCAAAAACGCCGGGGAAGCCATTGAAACCCATCGCGAAAAAACTGGTGATTCGAACCACCCCGGCGAGGTGCGCGTGACGCTGGCCGCGTCCGACACGGGGGCGCTGATCACCATCTCGGACAATGGCGTCGGCCTGCCGGCGGACCGGGCACGGCTGTTCGAGCCCTATGTCACGACGCGAGAAAAGGGCACTGGCCTCGGCCTGCCCATCGTCAAGAAAATCATCGAAGAGCATGGCGGCACGCTGATCCTGACCGACGCCGAGCCGTTCGCCGAGGGCGCACGCCGCGGGGCCAGGGCCGAAATCCGGCTGCCGCTGCCGCAATACACCACCGAACCCGAACAAGAAAAACTTGCCGTTTAAGAGGGAGTAGTCATGGGCGACATACTGATCGTGGACGACGAGCGGGACATCCGCGAGCTGATATCCGACATACTTAAGGATGAAGGCTACACAACGCGCCTGGCGGCCAATTCCGACGAGTGCATGGCCGAAATCAACGCCGAGGCCCCGGCCCTGATGATCCTGGATATCTGGCTGAAGGACAGCCGGATGGACGGCATCGACATTCTCAAGGCCACCAAACGCGACAATCCGGGCATCCCGATCGTGATCATCTCGGGTCACGGCAACATCGAAATCGCCGTCGCCGCGATCAAGCAGGGGGCTTATGACTTCATCGAAAAGCCCTTCAATATCGACCAGCTTATGGTGGTGATCGGCCGGGCGATGGAAACGTCGCGCCTGCGGCGGGAAAACTCTGAACTGCGACGCCGCGACGATGCACCGGCCGAGATGATTGGTGCAAGTTCGTCCTTCAAGACCCTGAAAAACAATCTTGATAAGGTGACGAAGTCGAACGGCCGCGTGATGCTCACCGGTCCGGCAGGCTGCGGCAAGGAAATCGCCGCGCGCTACATCCACGCCCAGTCGAACCGCGCCGCGGGTCCGTTCGTCACCGTCAACTGCGCCTCGATCGAACCGGAACGCATGGAAGAGGTCCTGTTCGGCCGCGACGGCGCCGACCGCGGTGTCGAGCCGGGGCTGCTGGAGCAGGCCCATGGAGGGGTGCTGTATTTCGACGAGGTTGCCGACATGCCGCCGGGCACCCAGTCGAAAATCCTGCGCGTTCTGGTGGAGCAGCAGTTCCAACGCGTCGGCAGCTCTGACAAGGTGCGCGTGGATATGCGGGTCATTTCCAGCACCAGCAAGGACTTGCAGGAGGAAATTGATGTCGGCCGGTTCCGGCAGGAACTCTATCATCGGCTCAACGTCGTGCCGATCCAGGTTCCTTCGCTGGAAGACCGGCGTGAAGATATCCCGGTGCTTGCCGACCATTTCATCGAAGGGTTCAACAAGGTTCAGGGTCTGCCGTTGCGCAACCTCACCGAAGAGGCGATTGCAATGCTGCAGACCATGGTCTGGCCGGGAAATGTGCGGCAACTGAAGAACGTGATCGAACGCGTGCTGATCCTGGGCGAGGCAAGCGGTCCGATCTCGGCCTCCGAGCTTCCCAACAGCGAACCCGCCGCGCAGGACGATGGCCGCGTGGTGCTGTCGGGCAGCCTGGCCACGCTGCCTCTGCGCGAGGCGCGCGAGCTGTTCGAGCGGGAATACCTGCTGACCCAGATCAACCGCTTCGGCGGCAATATCAGCCGCACCGCCAGCTTTGTCGGCATGGAACGCAGCGCGCTGCACCGCAAACTGAAGTCGCTGGGGGTCGTCACCTCGAACAAATCCGGCAGCCGGATCGCCCATGTCGAGGAAGAGGTGGCCAAATCCGCCTGACGGCGGCGACGGTCAACGCGGGCGCCGATGCCCCGGCGATGTCGGGCGTTGCCCTGCTGCACGGGCTTTCCGCCAGGCCGCCCAGTCCTCGGGCGTGTCCAGATCGGTCAGCGCATGGGTGCCTGGCAGGCGGACCAGTTCGACCTTCTCGCCCTCGCACAGCCGCCGTGCGCCTTCGTCCCCGCTCAGGGCTGCCAAGTCCGGGAATAACCGCCTGGGAAACACCACCGGGTGTCCCGGGTCGCCGGTCTCAGACATGCCCCGCACGATCCCGGTCCGCCCTGCGGCCGTAAAGGCCGTGAGCATCCGCGACAGGTCGTCGGCGTCGATTTCCGGCATGTCGGCGGGCAGGATCATCGCGCCCGTTGCGCCCCTGGGTACGGCTCTCACGCCCGCCCGGATCGACGCGGCCATCCCTTCCTCTGCGTCGTCCACGCGAACGCGTTTCACCCCAAGCCCTGCAAGGACCGCGTCGCGCCTTGGCCGGTCGGTTGGCAGGCATACCACAACCGTCGCGCCCGACGCCAACGCCGCCCGGGCCTGACGCAGCAGGACGGGTACGCCATCCACGATCTCCAACAGCTTGTCGGCCCCGCGCATGCGGGTGGAGCCTCCGGCGGCCAAAAGAAGGATCGCCACGCCGCTCATGTTACACCGGGAAACCGGCGCGGAACCGGTTCGAGCCGCCCGGGTCGCAGACCGACTGGCTGGCACATGCGCAGACCGGATAGAGCGCGGGTGCCAGGCCCCAATCTGTGACAAACTCAGCGTTCAGGGATCAGCCCCCGAGGGCTGAAGCGCAGGACCAGCACCAGGATCAGCCCCATCGTCAAAAGCCGCATATGCGCCGCCGACTCCAGCAAGTGGCCCTTGAGCCAGCTGCCATCGGGCAGGCCCAGAGTGATCACGTCCATAAGCCAACGGCCAAGCGGTTCCACCTGGACCCAGAGAAACCAGATCAGAAAGCCGCCCAGAACCGCGCCGAGATTGTTGCCCGAGCCGCCGACAATCACCATCACCCAAACCAGGAACGTGAACCGCAAAGGCTGATAGGTGCCGGGCGTCAGCTGTCCGTCGAGCGTTGTCATCATCGCGCCGGCCAGCCCGCAGACCGCCGATCCCAGCACGAAGATCTGAAGATGCCGTGCGGTGACGTCCTTGCCCATGGCCTCGGCCGCGACCTCGTTGTCGCGGATCGCCCGCATCATGCGGCCCCAAGGGGACTTCAGCGCCATCTCCGCCAGCCAGATCAGCGCCAGCAGGACGACCACGAAAAACCCCGCATAGGCCAGTTTCACGGCAATCGACGATGCGGTGACCGGGTCGAATCCCCAGGCCTGCATCCGTGCGACGAACCCTTCGCTTTTCTGCAGGTCGATCTCATAGGGCACCGGGCGCGGCACGCCGACGACGTTCTTGACCCCGCGGCTCAGCCAGTCCTCGTTTTTCAGCACCGAGATGATGATCTCGGCGATGCCCAGCGTCGCGATCGCCAGATAGTCCGACCGCAGCCCAAGCGCCGTCTTGCCGATCAGCCAGGCCGCGCCCGCCGCCAGCAGTCCGCCCACCGGCCAGGCAACCAGAACCGGAAGGCCCAGCCCGCCAAGATAGCCGGTTCCGGCCGGGTTGACCTTTTCGACCGCGACCACACCGGGATCGAAGACCCAACGATAGGTAAGAAATCCGACGACGAGGATCGCCAGCACCGCCAGCGCCCGCATCCGCCCATGCGGCAACCGCGCCCATGCCAGGATCGCCGCGACGATGGTCAGTGCGCCCAGCACCAGCCCCAGGATCACCCGCAGCCCGCCTGCCGCCCAGGCCTCGCCGACCGGCGGCATGCCCACCAGCACCGCCGCCAGGCCGCCGAGCGCCACAAAACCCATCACTCCGATGTTAAAGAGCCCGGCATAGCCCCACTGCATGTTTACCCCAAGCGCCATGATCGCGCTGATCAGACCCATGTTGAAAATGCCAAGGGCCACGTTCCACGACTGAAAGATGCCGGTCGCCAGGATCAGCCCGAAAACCAGGGCGAACAGAAGGGTATTCTTCAGCGAAACGCTCATCCCGTTTTTCCCGCGAAGATGCCGGTGGGACGGAACAGCAGCACGATCACCAGAATCACGAAGCTGACGGCGAATTTATAGTCGGTGCTGAGAAGCTGTACCAAACCCGATGGCTCCAGCGCCTCGGGCATCAGATATCCCAGCACTTTCTTCCAGGCATAGGTGACGGTGACCTCGGAAAAGGCAATGACGAACCCGCCGACGATGGCGCCCACGGGCGAGCCGAGCCCGCCGACGATGGCGCTGGCGAAGATCGGCAGCAAAAGCTGAAAGTAGGTGAAGGGCTTGAACGACTTGTCGAGCCCGTACAGGACACCCGCCACCGTCGCCAGCGCCGCGACGATGATCCAGGTGATCGCAACCACCCGTTCCGGATTGATACCCGACAGAAGCGCAAGATCCTCGTTGTCGGAATAGGCCCGCATCGACTTGCCCGTGCGGGTCCGGTTGAGAAACCAGAACAGCGCCGCGACCACGATCACCGCGGTGACGATGGTGATGCCCTGGCTGGTCTTGAACGCCAGTCCTTCGCGCAGCCCCGTCATCGCCTTGAACTCGCGCGCCGAGACGATGAAACGCGCGCCGTCCGCGAACCTCTGGTCGTCGGGGCCGATGACGAACCGCACCAGCCCGTTCATCATGAACATCACGCCCATCGATACGATCACCAGCACCACGGGCTTGGCCCGCTGCTGCCGATAGAATCCATAGATCACCCGGTCGGTTCCCAGCAGCAAAAGCGCCGTCACCAAGATCCCTACCGGCAGGGCAAGTAGAGCCGTCGGCAACGGACCGCCCGCCACCCCAAACGGGCTTAGAACCCAGTCGGCTATGGGAAACAACAAGGTCGGGAAATTGAACTGCAACCAAGCAAAGACCAGCGGGATGCTCCAGGTCACAAGGATCGTCACCATCGCCCCGAAGGCCATCGTGTCGCCATGGGCGAAATTGGAAAACCGCAGGATGCCGTAGATCAGCGTCACCCCCAGCGCGCCGAGCGCCAGCTGCGCGCCATAGGCCGTGGCCGGGACCAGCACGAAATTCGCAAAGGCGACGAGGGCGTTCAGCACGTCCATCAGCGATGCACCTCGCACCGGCCGGTCAGACGCTGGCCGATGGGGCGGGAATAGACGGCGTCCTTCCCGGGCGCGAAGGTCAAAAGATGCGTGCCTTCGAAACTCTCGGCCCAGAATCCGCGTACGCCGCCGGCCATCAGGATGGGCTCGGCGTTGAACCGCTCCCCCGCCACCTTGACCGTCGTGATCTTCTTTCGCGGCGGCTCGTCGGGCGAGTAGGCCAGCGCGAACTGGTCGCTGTCGATGGTAAAGCTGACATCGACCGGAGGCGAGACACAGACCGACCGTCCGGGGCAGGGGGCCGAGACCGTGCAATCGACGCGTTCGATCAAAGCCGCGGCCGGGTCTGTTGACAGACCAAGCGCCAGCGCGAACGGGACGAGTCCCGCCATCAAACGAGGACAGCGCACGTTCCTCATCCCCCCAGAAAGCTCTTGCGCACTTCGGGGTCGGCCAGCAGGGTCTGGCCGGTGTCGGTGTATCGATTGCGCCCCTGGACCAGAACATAGCCCGTATCGGCGATGTTCAGGGCCTGGCGCGCGTTCTGCTCGACCATCAGGATCGAAATCCCCGTCCGCGCCACCTCGATGATCCGGTCGAAAAGCTCGTCCATCACGATCGGCGAGACCCCGGCGGTCGGTTCATCGAGCATCAGCACCTGCGGTTCGGTCATCAGCGCCCTGCCGACCGCGACCTGCTGGCGCTGCCCGCCGCTCAACTCGCCGGCTATCTGGCGCCGCTTGTCCTTCAGGATCGGGAACAGCTCGTACACCTGCTCCATCGTGCGGTTGATGTCGTCGCGGCGCAGGAACGCGCCCATCTCCAGGTTTTCCTCGACCGTCAGCGAGGCAAAGATGTTCGAGTTCTGCGGCACGAACGCCATACCCTTCGCCACCCGCGCCTGCGGCGTCAGGCCCGAGATGTCCTGACCATCCAGCCGCACTGCCCCCTGTCGCAGGTTCAGCATGCCGAAGACCGCGCGCATCGCCGTCGACTTGCCCGCGCCGTTGGGGCCGACGATCACCGCGATCTCTCCCTTTTTCACCGCGATCGTGCAGTCATGCAGGATATCGGCCCCCATGCCGTAGCCGCCGGTCATGCCGTCGCCGATCAGGAACTGACCGTTCGCCACGGGTTTCGCCGTGGCTGCGGCGGTGGCGGCGCGCACGGGTTCGGCGCTGCCGATACCGTCGGGATTGGTGATCGTACGATCCTTGTTGCCGCGGTCGTTCTGATAGGCGTTCTGGGTCACCGAAGTTGCCCTTTCGGTTTTTCACCGCACGCCGCCGGGGCGGCATCAATACCGGGATCAACGCATGTCCGCCGCTCCCCGGTTGCAGGGTAGAGACGGGATGGGGCTGCGGGTATCGATTTCACGCCGTCACCTTGTTCTTCAGCCCGGTTCCCAGATAGGCCTCGATCACGTGCTCGTTGGCCTTGATTTCGTCAATCGTCCCTTCGGCCAGCACCTTGCCCTCGGCCATACAGATCACCGGATCGCAGAGCCGCCCGATGAAATCCATGTCGTGCTCGATCATGCAGAATGTGTAGCCGCGCTCGCTGTTCAGTCGAAGGATCGCATCTCCGATGGTGTTCAGCAATGTCCGGTTCACCCCGGCCCCGACCTCATCGAGGAACACGACCTTTGCATCCACCATCATGGTGCGGCCAAGTTCCAGCAACTTCTTTTGTCCGCCGGACAGGTTCCCGGCCTTTTCGTCCCGCAAATGGTCTATCGTAAGAAATTCAAGAACTTCGTCTGCTTTCTTCAACAGCTCGCGTTCTTCCGCCGCGACCTTGCCGCGCCGGAACCAGGCGTTCCACAGCGCTTCGCCCGACTGCCCGCCCGGCACCATCGTCAGGTTCTCGCGCACTGTCATCGAATGAAACTCGTGTGCGATCTGAAAGGTTCTAAGCAGCCCCTTGCCGAAAAGCGTGTGCGGCGGAAGGCCGGTAATGTCCTCTCCGGCCATGGACACACAGCCTGCCGTTGGTTTAAGAACGCCCGCGATCACGTTGAACAGGGTCGTTTTTCCGGCGCCATTAGGACCGATCAGGCCCGTGATCGAGCCTTCCGCGATCTGCAGCGAAGCGCCATCGACGGCGTGGAAACCGCCGAAATGCTTGTGGACGTCGTCGACCACGATCATGGTTCGCGCAGCCCTCGCGTGCCTGAACTCGAATGCAACAACAGCCCGGCTGTCTGAGGCCGGGCTGTTGTTTGGATGAGGCGGGTTTACTTGCGACCCGCGGTCACTTCTTCGCCGTTTTCGAAGCCCACAACCCGGTAGGTGCCGGCCGCTTCGCCGGGCCCGATCAATTCGACCCCCGTTGCGCCGACATAGTCAATGTCGCCGCCATCCGCCAGGATCTCCAGCGCCTTGGCCAGTTCCCCGGATTGAATCGGTTCGCCCGGCGCGTTGGCGACATCCATGATCTTACCGGCAAAATCGGCGGAGTCCGAAGAGCCCGCCGCCTGCATCGCCAACATGATCAGCGCTGCCGCGTCATAGCTTTCCGGCACGAAGGGCGAGGTTGCGTCGAACGCGCCGCCGACAAGATCGGTGAACCGCGTTGCCAGCTCGTCCGACGGGCTGGGGTGCTGGCCCGAAGAACCGTCGATTTCGGAACCGAAGTTTTCGACAAGCTTGTCCGAGATCATGCCATCGGGGAAGTGGAACGTGTCGAACGCGCCCGAATCGAGCGCCGCGCGTACGATGCCGCTGCCGCCCTGATCGACATAGCCCGCGACCACCAGACGGTCGCCGCCGGCCGAGGCCAGCGCGCCCACTTCGGCCGAATAGTCGGCCTTGCCGTCTTCATGCGCGGCGCTGATCGTGACGCTGCCGCCGGCGGCCTCGAACGCGGCCTGGAAGCTGTCGGCGAGGCCCTTGCCGTAGTCGTTGTTGGTATAGGTGACGGCCACCTCGTTGATCCCGGCCTCCATCAGCACTTCGGTCATCACGACGCCCTGACGCGCGTCCGAGGGCGAGGTCCGGAAGAACAGGCCGTCATCCTCGGCGGTCGACAGTGCCGGCGAGGTCGCCGAGGGCGAGATCATGACGATCCCGTTCGGCCGGGCCACATTCTGCAGAATGGCGCCGGTCACGCCCGAGCAATCCGCGCCCATGATCGCCTTGACGCCATCGGCGGTCACCAAGCGCTCGGCCGCGGCGGTGGCGGCGCCCGCGTCGACACAGGTCGAATCCGCGCGGACCGGGGTGACTTTGGCCCCGCCCATGAGTTTGCCGCTGTCGGTGACTTCCTTCATTGCCAGTTCGGCCCCGTCGGCCATCTGCGGCGTCAGGGATTCGATCGGACCGGTGTAGCCGAGTATCACGCCGATCTTGATGTCTTCGGAATGGCTGCCCGCCATTGCGGCGCCGGCAAGCGAAATCAACGCCGCGGAGCCAAGAAGCAGATGTTTCATGTATATCCTCCCAGAGACCCATTGCATTCTGCGGCGGAAAAATAGGCGCGGCTTGGCCAAAAGGAAAGCGAATTCAAAGCGCCCGCCTCACCGGCTCGTGTGTGGAAGCCCGGACCGGCCCGCCCTACATCTAGATTCGCTGCAATGGAGGTCCCGATGCGCTTTGTTCTCGCCTTTGTTTTCGTCGCCGCAGCTTTGCCCGTTTGGTCCGATCAGATGGCGACCTCGGCAGGCAAGGTGCAGGTCGAGGCGGTCATGACCGGTCTCGACGAGCCTTGGGGCATTGGATTTCTGCCCGATGGGGGCGTGCTGGTGACCGAACGCGGCGGGACGCTGTGGCACCTGTCATCTGCGGGGCAAAGGACCCGCGTCGGCACGGGGTTGGACGTGGTGGCGCGCGGGCAGGGCGGCCTGTTGGACGTGATGGTGCCGCGTGACTTTGCGCAAAGCCGCGAGGTGTTTCTGAGTTTTTCCAAGCGTCAGCGCGGCGGTTCGGGCACGGCTCTGGCCGTGGGGCGGCTGAGCGTGACCGGTGACCGGCTGCAGGATGTCCGGGTGATCTTTGAGATGGCGCCGGGGTCAAGCGGTGGCCGTCATTTCGGCTCGCGCCTCGTCGAGGCGCGTGACGGGACGCTGTTTCTGACCATCGGCGATCGTGGAGACCGCCCGTCGGCACAGGATCTTAGCCGCCACAACGGTTCCATTATACGCATCAACCGGGATGGTTCGGTTCCTGCGGACAATCCCTTCGTCGGGCAGGCCGGCGTCAGACCTGAAATCTGGTCCTTCGGCCACCGCAACCCGCAGGGCGCCACGCTCGACGCGGACGGCCGGCTTTGGTCCGTCGAGCACGGCGCACGCGGCGGCGATGAGGTCAACCGCATCAAGCGCGGGGCCAACTATGGCTGGCCGGTCATCGCCTATGGCCGGCACTATTCCGGTCAGAAGATCGGCGAGGGGACCGCGCGGCCAGGCATGGAGCAGCCGGAATTCTACTGGGACCCGTCGATTGCGCCTTCGGGCATGATGGTCTATTCCGGCAAGCTTTGGCCGGACTGGCGCGGTGATATGTTCATCGGCTCTCTGAAATTCGATTATATTTCAAGGCTTAGCGGGCCGAACTTCAAAGAAGTCGAGCGCATTGAAGGCGACGAGACCGCGCGTGTGCGCGATGTTCGCGAGGCCCCGGACGGCTCGATCTGGTTCCTGTCGGTCAACAACGACAGCCTTTACCGACTGACGCCGGGCTAGCTAGACGCCTCAGGCAGCCTGCTGCGACGGCGCTGGCGTGGTGACAAGCTGCATACGCTGCGCCTTGCCGTCGGGCGTTTCGCCGATCTTGGTCAGTTTCCCGAGCCCAGCCAGGCCCGGCAGTATCTCATGCGACAGCCGTTTGCGGATGTCGAGTATGACGGACCCACCGGGCACCACCGACGACTTGAAAAAATCGAGATACATGTCGCAGGGATAGTGAAAGCCGCAGGAAATGAAGCTGACAGCCAGATCGATCTCTTTATGGTCCAGCACATCTTGCTGCAAAGGGTTGACCGCGTGCACCGCATCGGCAGAGCACTTGTTGGCCAGCAGGAACTTTCTTGCGGTCGAAAGGCTTGAATAAGCAGCACCTTGGCGACGGAACTTAAAGTGGCGCTCGCGGCTTTCCTCTGTGTCGACAAGCACCAGATCGCAGCCGAATTCGGCATGGGCGAAGAGATCGAAAAATCCATAACCGCAGCCGATATCGGCCAGTTTCCTGGGCTTCAGCCGCGTCAGAACGGGCCGCAGGTCACCATATTCCAACGCGATGAACCCCAGCGCCCGGCGCACCAGCGTCAGGCCCTGCTGTTCGCAGATCCGCAAAAGCGGCCCGTCATTGCCCCGCACCCAGGCGCGGATGGCGTCGGGTGCCTGCGCAATGTCCGCGAGTGTTTCCGACCGTTGAAGGGCGACGTTCAGAATGTCGCCGACGCGGAACATCGACAGGTCCAACGATTGAATGGCGTCGCCTTCTGCTGCCTGCAGCGCAGCGTGGAATCGTTTCATGCTCTTGCCTCAATTGCCGGGACTCCGGCTTTTTGTTCCAACCTAGCGGAAAATGTGGCCGAAGCATGGCGCTCAGGCGGCCAGATTCGGATTGCGTCGCCGGACGGCCTGCCGATTTGTGCTGCAGGGTCCGGCACGTTGCCGTGATCACATCCCGCGATCGCGGATTTCCGGGCCCGGTACCGGCCAGCTGACGTCAGACCGACAGACGCGCCGCGTGCGAGCCGCGCTCGCGATAGGGGGTGGTGTCGTAATGCGACCGGTAGCATTTGGAGAAATGCGAGGGCGATGCGAAGCCACAGGCCAGCGCCACGTTGATCACCGACATATCGGTCTGCATCAGCAGGTTGCGCGCCTTCTGCAGGCGCAGTTCCATGTAATAGCGCTTGGGCGACCGGTTCAGATAGCGCCGGAACAACCGCTCCAGCTGCCGCGTCGACATACCGACGTCGCGCGCCAGGATCGAGGGGCTGACCGGCTCCTCGATATTCTGCTCCATCATCTGGATCACCTGGGAAAGCTTGGGGTGCCGCACGCCGATCCGCGTCGGCACCGACAGCCGCTGAGTGTCCTGATCGGTGCGAATCGAGGTATAGATCAGCTGGTCCGCCACCGCGTTGGCCAATTCCTCGCTGTGGTCCTCTGCGATCAGCTTCAGCATCAGGTCGATCGAGGCCGTGCCACCCGCCGTGGTGATCCGGTTTCCATCTATGACGAAGACCGATTTCGTCAGTTCGACATCCTCGAACTCCTCGACGAAACTGTCCTGGTTTTCCCAATGGATCGTGGCTTTCTTTCCATCGAGCAGACCCGCCTTGGCCAGCGTGTAGCCTGCCGTGCAAAGCCCGCCGATGGTTGCGCCGCGCCGCGCCTCGCGCCGCAGCCAGTTCAGCACCTTCTTGGTCGATGCCGCCTGAACGTCTATGCCGCCGCAGACCAGAATCGTATCGTCCCGGTTCAGTTCGCCGAGATCGCCGTCGACCTGAAAGCCGGTACCGGCCGAACAACGCACCAGGTCACCGCCTTCCCCGGCCAGGGACCATTCGTACAGCGTCTTGCCCGCCATCCTGTTGGCGATCCGCAAGCTTTCCAGGGCGCAGGCAAAGCAGAGCAAGGTGAAATTGTCGAGCAGCACGAAGACGAAGCGCCGCGGCCGTCGGCCGGTGTCTTCGACATCTACGATATGGCGGGTCATCTGCATTGCGCGAACCTTCGGCGCATAAGTTTTAAGCAACCGAAGCAGGTTTGTGCGGCACGATCAAGGTAGAGCCTCACGAAAAACGCTCGGTTTGTCGCAAAGCACAGTCGGATTGTCCCCATTTCCAGGTTTGCAGGGGCTGGCGAAGCGCGTATAGGGAAGCCTTGGTACGAAAGCCCGTGACACTTTGGAGCGAGACGATGAGCGATTGGGACAAATCTGGCTGGCGCAACAAGCCTCGGGTCCAGATGCCCGACTATACGGACGAGGCCGCATTGGGCGCCGCCGAGGCGCAGCTGTCGAAGTATCCGCCGCTCGTTTTTGCCGGCGAGTCGCGCCGGCTGAAGGACAAGCTGGCCGCAGTCAGCCGCGGCGAGGCGTTTCTGCTGCAGGGCGGGGATTGCGCCGAAAGCTTCGAAGAGTTCTCCGCCGACAATCTGCGCGACACGTTCAAGGTCTTTCTGCAGATGGCGATGGTTCTGACCTTCGGCGCCAAGGTGCCGGTCGTGAAGGTGGGCCGCGTGGCCGGACAGATGGCCAAACCGCGCTCGGCCCCGACCGAAACGGTCGAGGGCGTGGAACTGCCCAGCTACCGTGGCGACATCATCAACGGGTTCGACTTCACGCCCGAGGCGCGGATCCCCGATCCGAACCGGATGCTGCAGGCCTATACCCAGGCCGCGGCTTCGCTGAACCTGCTGCGCGCGTTCTCGACGGGCGGTTTCGCCGACATGCACCGGGTGCATGCCTGGACACTGGGGTTTACCGATGCCGAGGACGCCGCGCGTTACCGCGACATCGCCAACCGCATCCAGGATACCATCGATTTCATGGCCGCCGCCGGGATCACCGGTGCGACGACGCATGAGTTTTCGACGGTGGACTACTACACCAGCCACGAGGCGCTGCTTCTGGAATACGAAGAGGCGCTCTGCCGGCTCGATTCGACGTCCGGCAGGTGGCTGGCGGGTTCTGGCCACATGATCTGGATCGGCGACCGGACCCGGCAGCCGGATGGCGCCCATGTGGAGTTTTGCCGCGGAGTGCAGAACCCGATCGGGCTGAAATGCGGGCCGTCGATGACGACCGGGCACCTCAAGGCGCTGATGGCGAAACTCAATCCGGACAACGAACCGGGGCGGCTGACGCTGATCGCGCGTTTCGGCGCCGGGACGGTGGGCGAACATCTGCCGCGGCTGATCCGGGCGGTGCGCGAAGAAGGCGCCAGCGTGGTCTGGTCCTGCGATCCGATGCACGGGAACACGATCAAATCCGCCTCGGGCTACAAGACCCGGCCCTTTGAGTCCGTGCTCCGCGAGGTGCAGGAGTTCTTCGATATCCACAACGCCGAGGGCACCACACCCGGCGGCGTGCATTTCGAGATGACCGGCCAGGACGTCACCGAATGCACCGGCGGGGTGCGCGCGGTGACGGATGAAAACCTGAGCGACCGGTATCACACCGCCTGCGATCCGCGGCTGAACGCAAGCCAGGCGCTGGAGCTTGCCTTCCTGATTGCCGAAGAGCTGATCGAACGCCGGACGCCCCGCCGGGCGGCTGCGGTCTAAATCTTCAACAACAAAAAAAGGGCGCCGTGAGGCGCCCTTGCCGTTTGATCGGCCGGGGTGTCCGCGTCAGCCGTCGTTCTTCACCAGCCGAAGATGCGCGCGCTTGGGTCCGGTTGGCGCAAACCTTGCCGCAGGCTCGGCAAAGCCGGGCATCACCGGGCGCTGAGCCGTCGTCTGGGCAGGCGCCGGACCGGCAGTGGCGATGATGCGGCGCAGCTGCACGTGTTCCAGGGCAAAGCGGCGCGGCGCGCGTCCGACGGCGCCATCGCTTTGCAGGCATCCCAGGATTCGCGGCGCGCCACCGCCTTCGTTGCCCAGCGGCGCCAGGTACATCCGGCCGGCCAGCGGCGGTCTGCCGATACCGCGCTCGCCTGCCAGCGTGATATCGGCGACCTGCGGCCGCGATATCACCAGATCCAAGATCCGCCCGACCCGGTTCCGCGACTGCGGCGCGAAGAACGCGGTCAGCGGCATGCCGCGGACTTCCATGCCAAGAAGGTCGTTCAGATGCATGCCGGCAACCCGCACGCGCCCGACACCCTGGCCGATATGTTCCAGCACAAACGCGAATTCGAGCGCCCGTTCCAGCCCGCGCGGATCGATCTCGGACCGGTCCGGCATCAGCCGCCCGGCGCGCTGGCCTTCCCAATAGGCGTCGACCTGGGCAATGGCCGGAAAATTCACCCGCCGCCCCCCGCGTGCGACGGCCCCATCGAGAAACGAAACGACATTGCCGCCCATCGCATAACGCAACTCCATGTCCTCACCCACCTTGTACCGGCGTCCAGCCCCCGACATTGTGGCTGCGAAGCCCGTCTGTTAACCCTAGCGTCAGAATCCTTATTCTTTCCTTAATCTTGCACAAAATGCGGCAAAAAGGGGGCGAAAAAGTCTTAAATGGTTAACCTCTATGACTAAATCCATGACGGGCTTCGCCGCACTGAACGGTGCGAGTCCGGGCTGGACCTGGGCCTGGGACATGCGCGCGGTCAATGCCCGCGGGCTCGACATCCGCCTGCGTCTGCCCGACTGGATCGAAGGGCTCGAAGGACAGGTGCGTGCGGCCGTGACTGCCACGGTCAAACGCGGCAACGTGACCGTCGGCCTGAAACTCGCCCGCACGGCGGACAACGCCGGTGAACATATCGACGAGGCCGCACTCGTCCGCGTTCTGGGCCAGATGGCGACCATCGATGCCGCGGCCGCCGAGGCGGGTCTGCCATTGGCGCGCGCCTCGGCGGCGGACGTGCTGGCGGTGCGCGGGGTCCTGGTGCAACCCCTGCCGGAAGACGAGGCGGCCCCGCTGGCCAAGGCACTCGGCGCGGACCTTCCGCAGCTCGTGGCAGCCTTCGACGCCATGCGCATCAGCGAAGGCACCGCATTGGCGCAGGTGCTGACCGATCAGCTTGCGCGCGTCGCGGACCTGGCCGGGCAGGCCGCCGCCCTGGCCGAAGACCGCAAGGCGCAGACGGCCGCCCGCCTGAAGGACAATCTTGCCAAGGTCCTGAGCAACACCGACGGCGCCGATCCCGATCGCGTCGCGCAGGAGCTTGCCCTGATCGCCGTCAAGTCCGACGTGACCGAGGAGATCGACCGCCTGCGCGCCCATGTCGCCGCCGCCCGCGATCTGTTGTCTAGCGCCGGGCCGGTCGGCCGTAAGCTCGATTTTCTGATGCAGGAGTTCAACCGCGAGGCCAACACGCTTTGCTCGAAATCGCAGTCGACCGAGCTGACCCGGGTCGGTCTTGACCTGAAGGCGACCATCGATCAGATGCGCGAGCAGGTGCAGAACGTGGAGTGACGCATGGCCGCGCGCCGGGGCATCCTGATCATTCTCAGCTCGCCCTCCGGCGCGGGCAAATCGACACTGGCGCGCAGCCTGCGTGACTGGGATCCGACGATCGCGTTTTCGGTGTCGGCGACCACGCGCGCGCCGCGGCCCGGCGAACAGGACGGGCGGGAGTATTTCTTTCGCAGCCGCGAAGACTTTCTCGCCATGGTCGAAACCGGAGAGATGCTGGAACATGCCGAGGTCTTCGGCAATCTTTACGGATCTCCCCGCGCGCCCGTCGAAACCGCCATCGAATCCGGCCGCGACGTGCTTTTCGACATCGACTGGCAGGGCGGTCAGCAGATCCGCAACTCGGCGCTTGGCCGCGACGTGGTATCGATTTTCATCCTGCCGCCATCCATCGCCGAACTCGAAGGCCGCTTGCTGTCGCGCGCGCAGGACAGCGCCGAGGTGATCGCGGGGCGGATGCGGAAGAGTTTGGCCGAGATCAGCCATTGGGCCGAGTACGACTATGTTCTGGTCAACCGCGATCTGGACGTTGCAGCCGGCAGGCTGCGCACGATCCTTCAGGCCGAACGCATGCGACGCGACCGTCAACCGGAGCTCAGCGATTTCGTGCGCGGGCTGAACCGGGAATTCGAGGAGCGGCTATGACGATCTATGCTTTGGGCCCTCTGGCGCCGTCCTTTCCGGCGGATGGGGATTGGTGGGTGGCGCCGGACGCCAATCTGATCGGCCAGGTGATCCTGCAGGGCGGGACCTCGGTCTGGTTCGGGGCGACGCTGCGCGGCGACAACGAGCCGATCACCGTGGGGCAGGGGAGCAACATCCAGGAAAACTGTGTCCTGCACACCGACATGGGATATCCGCTGGCCATCGGAGCCAACTGCACCATCGGGCACAAGGCGATGCTGCACGGCTGCACGATCGAGGACGGTGTGCTGGTCGGCATGGGGGCGACGGTCCTGAACGGCGCGGTGATCGGGGCCAGCTGTCTGATCGGAGCGAATGCCCTGATCACCGAGGACAAACGCATTCCGCCCGGTTCGCTGGTGATGGGCAGTCCGGGCAAGGTGGTGCGTCCGCTGGACGAGGCAGCCAAACAGCGGCTGATCGCCTCGGCGTTGCACTATCAGGAAAAGATGCGCAGATATCGCACGGGTCTTTCGCCCGTTGAAATGACCGATTGAAAACCGATCCTCTCTCGTCTCCATCTGGGGCACTCCCTGGCCGAAGGACCTGACGAAATGACGCCCAAGACCCCGGTGCGGCGCACGCCCTGGCCGGACAGTTCCAGCAGAGCCGTCGTGACGCCGCTGCAGCCCTCGGTGGTTTATGCCTCCGAATCGCCCGACGCGCTGGATGCGCAATACGACGGCCGCGCGCCCGGCTATACCTATGCCCGCGAAGGCCACCCGAACGCCGATGTGCTGGCCACCAAGATCGATACGATGGAGGGCGCCCAAGGCGGTCTGGTCGTCGGCAGCGGCATGGCCGCCGTCACCGCCACGATGCTGGGCTTGCTGAAGGCCGGCGACCACGTGGTCGGCGGCAACCAGCTTTACGGCCGCTCCATGCGGATGCTGGCAGAGGAACTGCCGCGCTTCGGCATCGGAACCGCCATGGCCGATCCGACCGATGTCGCCGCGGTCGAGGCCGCACTTACGCCGGACACCCGGCTGATCCTGGTCGAGGTCGTCTCGAATCCCACATTGCGCGTGTCCGACATCGAGGGGATCGTCAACCTCGCCCGTGCCCGGGGGCTGCTTTTGGCCGTAGACAACACCTTTACCACGCCGCGCGGCTTCCGGCCCTTCGACCACGGCGCAGATATCGTGATCCATTCGGTCACCAAGCTTCTGGCCGGACATTCCGACGCGACGCTCGGGTATGTTGCCCTGAAGGACCCCGGCCGGCGCAAGGCCGTCTACGACACCGCCGTCACGCTGGGTCTGACGCCAAGCCCGTTCGATTGCTGGCTGGCCGAGCGCGGGCTTTATTCCTTCGAACTGCGCTATGACCGTGCCGAAAGCAACGCCGCGGCGCTTGCCGACGCGCTTGCCGGCATGCCCGGCATCCGGCGGGTGTTATACCCCGGCCGCCGCGACCATCCCGACCACAACCGCGCGACGTCCCTTTTGGGGGACAGGGGCGGCAACATGGTCAGTTTCGAGATCGACGGAGGGCGCGACGCCGCCAACGCCCTGGTCCGGGCCGCCGCCGACATCGCCTTTGCCCCCACGCTTGGCGATATCGGTACGACGCTGAGCCACCCCGCGACCTCGTCTCACCGGGCATTGACGCCCGAGGCGCGCGCCGCGCTTGGCATGTCCGAAGGCTTCTTCCGCGTGTCGGTCGGCGTTGAAGACGCCGACCTGCTGATCGACGAGTTCGGTATCGCAATTGCCGCCGCCACGGGCTAGTCGATGACCCCGGACATGTTGCAGCCCCTGATGAACGCGGTACCGATGCCGCTGGTGCTGATCGGCGGCAACGAACGTGTCCTTGCCGCCAATGCGGCCGCCGACGACCTGTTCGGCGCGTTGGAACGGGACCGCCACTATGTCACCGTTCTACGCCAGCCGTCGCTGCTCGACTGCATCGAGGACGCGCTGCGCGGCGCCATCCAGCGCGAAACGCAATTCGTTCGCCGCGACGCCACCCGTGACACCACCTACCGGGCCATGGCCGCACCCGTGCGCCTGGACGGCCGCGACGGTGTTCTTCTGAGCCTCGAGGACATCGGCCATGTCGAGGCGGCGGTCCAGATGCGCCGCGACTTCGTCGCCAATGTCAGCCACGAGCTGCGCACGCCGCTGACCGCGGTCCTGGGCTTTATCGAAACCCTGCAGGGCCCGGCGCGGTATGACGACTCCGCCCAGCAGCGGTTCCTCGACATGATGCAGCGCGAGGCCAGCCGGATGAGCCGGCTGATCCAGGATCTTCTGTCGCTCAGCCGGGTCGAGGCGGCCGAACGGCAACGGCCGACCGGCCGGATCGATGTGGCGGGCCTGATCACCTCGGCCACGATGACACTGGGGCCCCTGGTTCAGGAAACCGGTGTGACGCTCGAGGTGCTGGGCGCCGACGACGCCCTGGAGATCCCGGGCGACGCCGACCAGATATTGCAGGTCGTCACCAATCTGATGGAGAACGCCGTCAAGTACGGAGACCAAAGGGTCGAGGTCACGCTCTCGCAGGACGACCGCGATCCTGTTCTGCGCGCGCCCGCAATCCGGATCGAGGTACGCGACGACGGCGAGGGCATCGATCCGATTCATATCCCGCGCCTGACCGAGCGGTTCTACCGCATCGACAACCACCGCTCGCGCGAGCTGGGCGGCACCGGGCTGGGCCTCGCGATCGTGAAGCACATCGTCAGCCGCCACCGCGGTCGGATGCGCATCGAGAGCGACCTGGGCAATGGCAGCCGGTTCGTCGTGATCCTGCCTCGGAGTTAGCAGGTCGGGCCGGCATTCGGCACAGGACGGAAAACCGCTGGGACGCCACCGTGGCCATGCCGTGCCTGAACCGTGGGGCGGACCTTGCCGGATCCGCGTCGCAGCCGATGCGATCCTTGCCGCGTTAAGCGGCACCGCACGCCCAATACATCTCCGGGCGGCAAGAGGATCAAGCCGGACCCCTCTCGACCCGGGATCGATTCGCCGGTCCGTGGCCGGTTCGGGTTGGGTCGGGGGCACCTGTGAAATCGGGCTGATGTGGTTTGCTGTTCCGCCGGAAAACACCGTCTCGGGATTTGTCTGAAATCGCAAAAAAGTCCGGAATGAACTGATTTGGTTCAGACTTCTTCGGCAGCGCCAAGACGGCTTACGCTTGGTCAACTTCGACTGTCACAAAACCGTTACGATCCTGTCACAAAAGGTTTGGTGCCGACACCTAGGCACGCGCTTGCGCAAGGCGGAGCAAGGGACGCTTCCGCCGCGGAAACCAGACCAGGAGTTTTCAATGTCCTTCGCAAAACTGACCGCCTCCACTTTGGCGATCGCTGCTGTCTCTGCCACGGCTGCCGTGGCCCAGAGCCGTGACAACGTGCAAGTTGCCGGGTCCTCGACCGTGTTGCCCTACGCCTCGATCGTGGCGGAAGCCTTTGGCGAGAACTTCGATTTTCCGACCCCCGTCGTCGAATCGGGCGGGTCGTCCGCCGGTCTCAAGCGCTTTTGCGAGGGCGTCGGCGAAAACACCATCGACGTGGCCAATGCGTCGCGCAAGATTCGCGAAAAAGAGATCAAGGCCTGCGCCGAGGCCGGCGTGACCGACATCATCGAGGTCCGCATCGGCTATGACGGTATCGTATTCGCCAGCCAGTTCGACGGCCCGGCCTACACGACCTTCACCCAGTCGGACATCTTCAACGCCCTGGCCCCGAAGGTCATGGTAGGCGGTGAACTGGTCGACAACCCGCACAGCCAGTGGGCCGATTTCAACCCCGACCTGCCGGCCGAGGACATCCTGGCCTTCATCCCCGGCACCAAGCACGGCACCCGCGAAGTGTTCGAGGAAAAGGTGATCGCGGCCGGCTGTGAAGCCACCGGCGCGTTCGAGGCGATGATGGCGGCCGGCATGTCGGAAGACGACGCCGAAGACGCCTGCCTCGAGGTCCGCACCGACGGCCGTTCGGTCGACATCGACGGCGACTATACCGAAACCCTGGCCCGCATCGACGCCAACGCCAACGGCATCGGCGTGTTCGGCCTGGCGTTCTACGAAAACAACACCGACAAGCTGAAGGTCGCCACGATGGCGGGCGTCGCGCCGTCGACCGAGACCATCGCGTCGGGCGAATACCCGGTGTCGCGTCCGTTGTTCTTCTACATCAAGAAGGCGCATATCGGCGTGATCCCGGGTCTAAAGGAATACGCCGAATTCTTCATCTCGGATGAGATCGCGGGCGGCGACGGCCCGCTGGCCCAGTACGGCCTGGTCTCGGACCCCGAACTGTCCGCGACCCAGGAGGCGGTCGCCAACGAAAAAACCATGTAAGCCCTACCGGCGAGCGTGGCCGGCGCACGGGGAACCCCCCGTGCGCCGGTTTCCAGATTTCCTGTCTTTCCCCGTATTGAAGGACGCGACATGCCGCTTCATTGGCTGGTTCTCATCGTTCTCACCCTAGGTGCCGTGGGCTATATTGTCGGTCGCCGACGCGCCATGAAGTCGGCCGGCGGCGACGCCCGTTTCCTGCACTCACTGCCCGCCTACTACGGAACCAACGTCCTGCTGGTGACCGTGGTCCCGGCCATTTTGTTGTTGATCGTATGGCTGCTGGTTCAGCCGCTGGTCATCAACAATCAGGTCACCGGCACGATCCCGGATGAGTCAATCCCCGAAGGCGGATCGCTGGGCCTGGTGATGTCCGACGTCCGCCGCGTGGCGGAAGGGCTGGATACCGCCATCGACGCCGGTGCCATGTCGCGAGAAGAGGCGGCGTCGATCCGAACCGAAGTCACCGATGTCCGACAGCGCCTTGCCGAGGTCGGCGTCGCGCTTGGCTCGAACGTCCGGCCGGAGGTTCTGCGCGCCGCGCAACAATACCGGTCGCTGGACGCCACCGGCGATCTGGCGATGACCGTTGCGCTGCTCGTGCTGGCCTTGGCCGGGTTTGGCTATGGCGTGCTGCGCACGACCAAGGATTTCCGCGCCCGCAACGTGGTTGAAAAAGGCATCCTGGCGCTGTTGATCGGCGCGGCCTCGATTGCGATCCTGACCACCATCGGCATCGTTCTGTCGCTGATCTTCAACACGGTCGAGTTTTTCGGCCTCTACCCGGCGTGGGACTTTTTCCTCGGCACCACCTGGGCGCCCAGCTTTTCCGGCCGTGGCGGTGCGTCCGAACTGGGTGTTCTGCCGCTGCTCTGGGGTACGCTTTACATCTCGATCATCGCGCTGCTGGTCGCGGTTCCGATCGGCCTCTTCGCCGCCGTCTACCTATCGGAATATGCATCACCGGCGGTCCGCTCGGTGGCAAAGCCGCTGATCGAAATCCTCGCCGGCATCCCCACCATCGTCTACGGCCTCTTCGCGCTGCTGACGGTCGGGCCACTGCTGGTCGATGTCTTCGGGGCAGGGGGCATCTTTGGGCTCGGCTGGATGAAGGGCGGCACGGCGGTGATGACCGCAGGGCTGGTGATGGGTATCATGCTGATCCCCTTTGTCAGCTCACTGAGCGACGACATCATCAACGCGGTGCCCCAGGCGATGCGCGACGGCTCGCTGGGCCTTGGTGCGACGCAGTCCGAAACCGTGCGCCAGGTCATCCTGCCCGCCGCACTGCCCGGCATCGTCGGCGCGGTCCTGCTCGCCGCCAGCCGCGCCATCGGCGAGACGATGATCGTGGTGCTCGGGGCAGGGGCCGCGGCCCGGCTGTCGCTGAACCCGTTCGAGGCGATGACCACGGTGACCGCCAAGATCGTCAGCCAACTGACGGGCGACGCAGACTTTGCCTCGCCCGAGGCGCTGGTGGCCTTTGCGCTCGGCATGACGCTGTTCGTCATCACATTGGGCCTGAACGTCCTGGCGCTCTACATCGTGCGCAAATACCGGGAGCAGTACGAATGACCGACATGACCGCCAGCGGCGCGTCCGCTCCCGTCCGCAAGCACGCAACGTCGCTGCTGGCACAGGATGCACGCACGAAAAGGCGCAACGCCGCGGAAACCAGGTTCAAGATCTACGGTCTGATCGCCGTCGGCATCGGACTGACCTTTCTTGCCGTCCTGTTGTCTTCGATCGTCTACAACGGTGTGCGCGGCTTTCAGCAAACCTTCGTCACGCTCGAGGTCGAACTGCTTGCCGCAAAGCTGGACAAGAAGGGCGAGCGCAATATCGACGATATCAAGAAGGTATCGACCTTCGGATACGCGCCGCTGATCGATACCGCGATGCAGAACGCGGTTGCGAAAATCGGCTATGACAGCCCGTTCGAAAAGGCCAAGGAATACCGCCCGCTTCTGTCCGCCTCGGTCCCGGCACAGGTTCGCAACTACGTCATCGCCAATCCCGACATGATCGGCGAAACGGTCGAATTCCGCGTTCTCGCCGCCAGCCGGGTCGACGGTTACCTGAAGGGCCGGGTGACGCGCGATTCGATTGCCCGCGATAAAAACATCGACGCCGCGCATCTCGACATCACCGACGCGCTGCACGACGAGGGCGTCCTGAAAAAGACCTTCAACTGGGATTTCGTGACCGGCGCCGACGCCTCCGAAAGCCGCGCCGAGCAGGCCGGCATCGGCGTGTCGATGATCGGGTCCTTCTTCATGATGCTGGTGGTGCTGGGCCTGTCGTTGCCGATCGGCGTGGCAGCCTCGATCTATCTCGAGGAATTCGCGCCGCAGAACCGGTTCACCGATCTCATCGAGGTCAATATCTCGAACCTCGCGGCCGTGCCGTCCATCGTCTTCGGGATCCTCGGCCTGGCGATGTTCATCCAGTTCGCGCATCTGCCGCAATCGGCGCCGCTGGTGGGCGGCCTGGTTCTGACGCTGATGACGCTGCCGACGATCATCATCTCGACCCGCGCCTCTCTCAAGGCGGTGCCGCCGTCGATCCGGGACGCAGCCCTTGGGGTAGGGGCCTCGAAAATGCAGACGGTGTTCCACCACGTCCTGCCGCTCGCCGCACCCGGAATTCTGACGGGCACCATCATCGGGCTCGCGCAGGCGCTTGGCGAAACCGCACCGCTCCTGCTGATCGGCATGGTGGGGTTCATCGCATCGAACTATCCCGAGGGCCTCGTCGACGGCTTCGTCTCGCCCAACTCCGCCATGCCGGCACAGATCTTCGAATGGGCCAAACGCGCCGACCCCGCCTACTACGAACGCGCCTGGGCCGGCATCATCATCCTTCTGTTGTTCCTCGTCACGATGAATGCAATCGCCATCATCCTGCGCCGCCGGTTCGAGCGCCGCTGGTAATCCGGGGGGCTGGAGGCCATGTTTGACACCGAAAGAGCGAAAAGGGACGTGGGCATGAACGATATCAAGGTCGCCGCGCGCAATGTCCAAGTCTATTATGGCGACAATCACGCCATCAAGGACGTCGACGTCGATATCGAGGACAAGACCGTCACCGCCTTCATCGGCCCCTCTGGCTGCGGCAAGTCGACCTTTCTGCGCTGCCTGAACCGGATGAACGACACCATCGATGTCGCCCGCATCGAAGGCGAGATCAGACTGGATGGCGAAGATATCTACGACGCCAAGGTCGACCCGGTGCAGCTGCGCGCCAAGGTGGGCATGGTGTTTCAAAAACCCAACCCGTTCCCCAAGTCGATCTACGACAACGTCGCCTACGGCCCCCGCATCCACGGATTGGCCAAGACCAAGGCGGACCTGGACGTGATCGTCGAGAAATCCCTGCGCCGCGGGGCGATCTGGGACGAGGTCAAGGACCGTTTGAGCGAGCCCGGCACCGGACTTTCCGGCGGCCAGCAGCAGCGTCTGTGCATCGCCCGCGCCGTTGCGACCGAACCCGAGGTTCTGCTGATGGACGAGCCGTGTTCGGCGCTCGATCCGATCGCCACGAGCCAGGTCGAGGATCTGATCGACGAGTTGCGGACGAACTATTCGGTCGTGATCGTCACGCACTCGATGCAGCAAGCCGCCCGCGTGAGCCAGAAGACCGCGTTCTTCCACCTCGGCAACCTTGTCGAGTTCGGCGAGACGGGCCAAATCTTCACCAATCCGCAGGACCCGCGCACCGAAAGCTACATTTCCGGACGCATCGGATAACCACAGGGCAGGGGCCATAATGATGCAGGAACGGCATATATCGGCGGCCTTCGACCGCGATCTCGAGGCTTTGCAGGCGCTCATCATGAAGATGGGCGGCCTGGTGGAAAGCTCGATCAAGGAATCCGCACAGGCGCTGTTGGACCGGGACGAGGAACTGGCCAACAAAGTCCGGGTGACCGACGAACGGATCGATGTTCTGGAAGAAGAGATCAACCACGAAGCTGCACGCCTGATCGCGCTGCGCGCGCCCACGGCCGGCGACCTGCGGACGGTGCTGAGCGTGCTGAAGATCAGCGGCAACCTCGAACGCTGCGGTGACTACACCAAGAACCTCGCCAAGCGCGTCACGGCACTTGCACACATGCCGCCGATCGACGATGCCGGGGCGGCGATCCGGCGCATGGCCCGCGATGTGGACCTGATGCTCAAGGACGCGCTTGACGCCTTCATTCAGCGCGACGACGAACTGGCAGGGCAGGTGATCGACCGCGACGACGACATCGACCAGATGTACAACGCGCTGTTCCGCGAGCTTCTGACCCACATGCTGGAAGACCCGCGCAACATCACCGCCTGCATGCACCTGCATTTCATCGCCAAGAATATGGAACGCATGGGGGATCATGTGACGGCGATCGCCGAACAGGTGATCTATCTGGTGACCGGAGAACTGCCGGAGGAAACCCGGCCGAAAAGCGACGAAACCGCGATCATGGACGTGGATGGATATATCTGATGGCAGCCCCGCAGCCAAAAGTTCTGGTCGTCGAAGACGAGCCCGCGCAGCGCGAGGTGCTGGCCTACAATCTCGAGGCCGAAGGATTTGCCGTCGCCAAGGCCGGCACCGGCGACGATGCCTTGATGCTGGTCGAAGAGGACACACCTGACGTCATCGTGCTCGACTGGATGCTGCCCGGCGTCTCGGGCATCGAAATCTGCCGGCGGCTGAAAACCCGTCCCGCGACGCGGTCGGTTCCAATCATTATGCTTTCGGCACGGTCCGAAGAGGTCGACCGGGTGAGGGGGCTCGAAACCGGCGCAGACGACTATGTGGTCAAACCGTTCTCGGTCGTCGAACTCATGGCGCGCGTCCGCGCTCAGCTGCGCCGCACGCGTCCCGCCGCAGTGGGGCAGCGTCTGGAATTCGACGATATCATGCTCGATTCCGAAACCCACAAAGTCTTCCGGGGCGGCAAGGCGTTGAAGCTCGGGCCCACGGAATTCCGTCTGCTTTCCACCTTCATGGAAAAGCCTGGCCGTGTCTGGAGCCGCGAGCAGCTGTTGGACCGCGTTTGGGGGCGCGACATCTACGTCGACACCCGCACCGTTGACGTTCACATCGGACGCCTGCGCAAGGCGTTAAGCCAGCACGGCGGGGAAGACCCGGTCCGCACGGTGCGCGGCGCCGGTTACGCCCTGGGTTAAGTCTTATAATCGGTATTATGTAAATATTATAACCATCTGCGGATGTAACTAATCCCTTGATACAAGGTGATTTTCCGAAAACGGCACGAAGAACCGGATAACGTGCTGATATCCCCGCAGAGCGATATGTCGCCGGTGCCGGCGCAGTTGCCTGGACTTCGGGGCTTGCCCATGAACATCAGCCGGACAACCCTCTGCGAACGGACTGTTCTCAGCGACAAGCTCACAACCCCAGGCACTATCCGTGTTTCTTTCGGGAACAACGCCTCCGGTCGCATCGCGCGCGCCCCAAAAAAAGAAAGAAAACCCAATTTCAAAGGATTACGGTCAAATCTTGACCGCCTGACGGTGTCGTTGCCACGGCCGGTACGTTACGCCGGCACGCCATTCCCCTGCCAGTCGAGTCTTTGCCCGCCAGAGCAAAGCGTTCGATCCATCCGCGCCAACGCACGGCGCCAGTTGCGCATGTGTGCGAAAAACTCAACAGTAAGAAAACCTCCCCCCTCCACCGGGACCGCTTCAATATCGGAGCTTAACACATTGATTATATTAGCCTTCAAGTGATCCGGTTTACGCTGCAGACCTTCGCCGACCCACTGGATTGCCTGCAATCACGATGGCACACCCCAATTGTTGTGCCATTCACGTCCCCAAGTGTTGTGTCTCTGCCCGCAGAAGGCGAAAAACGCATGATTTTATTCACTGTATGCTCGCCTGATAGGCAACAGGTGCTATAAATGACGATGGGGGAAAAAGAACAAGTTCTTTCGGTTTTCAAAGACGATATGCCTGACGGCCAAGAAACACGCCTGCGGCCTGCCGCGGCGTTCAACCAGGGACACTGAATCCGAATGCTGGATTATGTCGAACGCATTACGGCGGCCGATACGATCGAAGAGCTTTGGGAAATCCATTGCGAGGCGATGGCGCCGTACGGCTTTCATCGTCTGCTTTATGGCCTGACCCAGTCGCGCTCGCCGAACCGGCTTGGCGACCGCGAGGATTTTCTGATCCTGACCAATCTCGACAAATCCTATGCCGAACCCTTCATCAACGACGGTATGTACCTGCATGCGCCGATGGTGCGCTGGACGCTGGAAAACAGCGGTCCGTGCAGTTGGCGCTGGATTCGCGACAACATCGACGCGTTGACCTCGAAGGAACTTCAGGTGGTCGATTTCAATACCCGCCACGGCATTCACGCTGGCTATTCGATCAGCTTCAAGGACGTCTCGGCCCGCGGCATTGGCGCCATCGGACTGATCGCGAACACGGATGCCAGCCAGGACGATGCCGACGCGATCTGGGCGGAACACGGCCGCGAAATCCTGGCGATGAACAACGTCGCACACCTGAAGATCATGAACCTGCCCCACACGTCGGCGCGCAAGATGCTGACCAAACGGCAGCGCGAGGCATTGGAATGGGTGGGTGAAGGCAAGACGACGCAGGACATCGGCATCATCATGGGGCTGACCCCGGCGACGGTCGAAAAGCACCTGAGACTGGCCCGCGAGGCGCTGGATGTCGAAACCACTGCGCAGGCGGTGGTGAAGGCGAGTTTCCAGAACCAGATCTTCCTGGTCGAGGCATATCCGGGCGCACTTAAATTTGCGTGAATTACTCCTCATAGGGCCCTGATTTTTAATTTTTTTGTGAAGTCGATATCCGATACCGAACACCAATCCTCCATAGGTTGAAGGCCGGGTCTCCGCAGTCAGGTATGGAATCCCATACTTTCTTTACGCAGCGTAAATTTGGCAATGTGCAGAGGTTCCGTGAGTGGTGGCATTTAGCCAAGGAACTGCCCGCCGGAGCCGATTGAGATTCAGGGTCGGCAAGGGGGGGTCCCGGGAAACCGGACGTCGGCCTGTGGGTGTATAGTCCACCTGCAGGCCCGACACCCAAAAGGCGGCCCCGTCCTCATCCCCATTTGTCAGGGACGCCAAAAAGAACGGTGCAGTCCACGCCCGGGCTGCACCGTTTTCCGTTTGGCCCAGGCTGGCTCAGCCAGCCGCAACCTTTGCCACCTCGGCGGCAAAGTCTTCCTCGGCCTTCTCGATGCCCTCGCCCACTTCCAGGCGCACGAAGCCGGTCACCTCGACGCCCGCCTCCTTGGCCGCCGCCTCGACCGTGACGTCGGGGTTCACGACAAAGGCCTGGCCCATCAGCGTGACCTCGGCCAGCCACTTTTTCATCCGGCCGGCGATCATCTTTTCGATCACCGCCTCGGGCTTGCCCGACTCGCGCGCAATGTCCATCTGGACCTGCTTTTCCTTCTCGACGACGGCCGGGTCGAGATCGGCCTGGGACAGCGAGGCGGGATTTGCAGCAGCCACATGCATCGCGATCTGCTTGCCGATACCGTTGTCCGCGCCGCTCAAGGCGACCAGAACGCCGATCTTGCCCATGCCGGGCGCCGCGGCGTTGTGGACGTAGGACACGACCGTCTCACCGTCCAGCCGCGCCATGCGGCGAAGCGTCATGTTCTCGCCGACGGTGGCGATCTTGTCGGTGATCGTATCGGCCACGCTCTTACCGTTGCCGACATCGGTGCCGGCAAGCGTCTCGACATCCGACGCGCCAAGCGCGACCTGGGCGATCTGGCCCACCATCTCCTGAAACTCGGCGTTCTTGGCGACGAAATCGGTTTCCGAGTTCACTTCGACCGCCACGCCGGCGCCATCGCCGACGGCCACGGCCACCAGGCCCTCGGCCGCGGTCCGGCCCGACTTTTTCGCGGCCTTCGCCAGACCCTTGGTACGCAGCCAGTCGACCGCGGCCTCCATATCGCCCCCGGTTTCCACCAATGCCTTCTTCGCGTCCATCATGCCCGCGCCGGTTTTGTCGCGCAGCTCTTTCACCAATGCAGCGGTGATTGCCATCTCTTGGCTCTCCTTCAGTTCGATCGGAACGTTCCGGGGCGCGGCCTGCCCGCCCCCGGTGACAGTTTTGCGAATGCGCTCAGGCCTCGGCCGGTGCTTCCTCGGTCGGTGCTTCCTTGGCGGGTGCTTCCTCGGCCGGCGCCTCTTCCGCGGCGGACTCTTCGGCCACGGCCTCTTCGACCGGCGCCTCTTCCATCTCGCCCACGTCGATGCCTGCCGCGCCAAGCTGTGCGCTCATCCCGTCCAGCGCCGCGCGGCTGACCAGATCGCAGTAAAGCGCAATCGCGCGCGCCGCGTCGTCGTTGCCGGGAATGACATAGTCGATGCCGTCCGGAGAACAGTTGGTGTCGACCACCGCCACCACCGGAATGCCGAGCTTGTTCGCCTCGGCGATCGCCAGGTCTTCCTTGCCGACGTCGATCACGAACAGAAGATCGGGCAAGCCGCCCATCTCGCGGATCCCGCCCAGGCTGGCCTCCAGCTTGGCGCGGTCGCGCTCGATCGACAGCCGTTCGCGTTTGGTCAGGCCCTCGGCACCTTCGGCCATCTGTTCGTCGATGGCCTTCAGCCGGCTGATCGACTGGCTGACGGTCTTCCAGTTGGTCAGCGTGCCGCCCAGCCAGCGATGGTTCATATAGTATTGCGCACAGCGCTCGGCCGCTTCGGCGACCGGCCGCTGCGCCTGGCGCTTGGTGCCCACGAACAGGACCCGGCCGCCCTTGGCCACCACCTCGCGCACAGCGTTCAGCGCCGCGTCGAGCATCGGGACGGTCTGGGTCAGGTCGAGAATGTGAATGCCGTTCCGGTCACCATAGATGAATTCTCCCATCCGGGGGTTCCATCGCTGGGTCTGGTGGCCGAAGTGAACGCCCGCTTCCAACAGCTGACGCAAAGAAAACTCTGGCAGAGCCATCTTGTTCTATTCCTTTCCGGTTTCATGCCTCGGCGCGGCTGTTCACCCCGGACGCGATCCGGGGCAACCGGCGGACCGATCGGGGATGTCTCTCCCGATGGCCCAAGCCACACCTGTGAAGTGCGCGGGAGATAGGCGAATTCACGGTCGACGGCAAGGGGGTTCTGCGCGAGTGCTGTCGACTGCTGTTCCGCAGCCAGGCCGTTGAAAACGGTCTGGCCACCAGAAATGACATCAACTAAGGATTGGGATGTTTGATGATTGGACGATCGATATGTTTGCACGAACACTGCCGGCACTCACGCTTTTGACGACCCTGGCGTTTTCGGCGCCATCCGCTCATGGCGCCCAGCTGTCCGGAACGCTGAAAGTCGACGACAAATGGTTCGAAGGCGGGATCCGGTGGACGCAAGGCCCGCCGAGCTATCGCTACCGGTGGACGGTTCGCGTCCATAGCGGAGTTGTGATTCTGTGCGGGGCCGGACAATGGGTCACGTCAAATCTCCGGTCAGAGACGCAGCAGGTCATCCGCGACCGCGGATTTTTCATCGACGATCAGCTCTACTACAAAAACATGAGCTTTTTCAGCAAAGTTCCACGAACCGCCAAGATCGTCGGGTCCCAAGCGAACTGCGTCTCGACCGGCAAGCCGCCCCCGAAGAAAGTCGACAGGGGCGTGAGTATTCGCGCGGTCAATCCGAAAAAGGTGTATTGAGCCAAGAAGCCAAACCCCAACCCCACGGCACCCGAACCGAAGCTCTGTGATACCTGCCCCGGACATCCTTTGCATCGGCTCGGTCCTCTGGGACGTGATCGGCCGGTCCGCCAGCCACATGAATGTCGGCTCGGATGTGCCCGGCAGGATCAGCCGCCATCCCGGCGGCGTGGCGATGAACATCGCCATGACGCTGAAACGCTTCGGCCTCGCGCCTGCACTGCTCTCTGCCATCGGCAGGGATGAAGACGGCACCGAGCTATTGTCCCACTGCACCCGTCTGGGGCTCGACACCACCCATGTCTACCTGTCCGAAGACCTGCCGACCGACCGCTATATGGCCGTCGAGGGCGCCAACGGCCTGATCGCCGCCATCGCCGACGCCCATTCGCTGGAAGCCGCCGGCGACAAGATCCTGCGCCCGTTGCAGGACGGCCGCCTCGGCAGCGCCGAGGCCCCCTACCCCGGCCGGATCGCGCTCGACGGCAACCTGACCACCGGTCTTCTCGCCGATATCGCCGCCAGCCCGCTGTTTGCGCGCGCGGATCTGCGCGTCGCCCCCGCCAGCCCGGGCAAGGCCGAACGCCTGCTGCCGCTGCTGCCGCAACCGCACGCCACGCTTTACGTCAACCTCGAAGAGGCCGGCCTGATCGCCGCCACCCGTTTCGCCACAGCCGCCGACGCCGCGCAGGCCCTGCGCGCCAGGGGGGCTGCGCGGGTGCTTGTCACAGACGGCGGCAATCCAGCGGCCGAGGCCGGGTCCAACGGCCTGATCCGCGCCACCCCGCCCGAGGTGCTGGTCACCCGGGTCACCGGCGCCGGCGACACGTTCATGGCGGCCCATATCGCGGCCGAGGCGAGCGGTGCCGACCCGGAGAAGGCGCTGCAGGTCGCATTGCAGGCCGCTGCCGACCATGTCTCTGGAGATACCCCATTATGATCGCCTGTGACATGTCGCCCGAGGTTGCCCGGGCCCGCGCCGGCGGCACGCCGCTCGTCGCGCTCGAATCGACCATCATCACCCACGGCCTGCCGCATCCCCAAAACCTCGACATCGCCCGCCGGATCGAAGCTGAAATTCGCGCCGGCGGCGCGACGCCCGCCACCATCGCCGTGCTCGACGGCCGCCTGAAGATCGGGCTTGAAGACACCCAGCTCGACGATCTGGCCAAGGCCGGAGACGTCCGAAAGCTCTCTCGCGCCGACCTTCCCGTCGCCATCGCGACCGGCGCCACCGGAGCCACCACCGTCGCCGCGACCATGATCGCCGCGCATCTGGCCGGGATCGAGGTTTTCGCCACCGGCGGCATCGGCGGCGTGCATCGCGGAGCAGAGACAAGCTTCGATATCTCCGCCGATCTTCACGAACTGGCGCAGACACCGGTCACCGTCGTCGCCGCGGGCGCCAAGGCGATCCTGGACCTGCCGAAAACGCTTGAGACGCTTGAAACCCTCGGCGTTCCCGTCATCACCTTCGGACAAGACGCCTTCCCCGCATTCTGGTCCCGCGACAGCGGTCTTGCCGCACCCTTGCGGCTGGACAACCCGCGCGACATCGCCCGCAGCCACCGCACCCGCGGCCAAATGGGCCTTGCGGGCGGCCAGTTGATCGCCAACCCGATCCCCGCCGCAGACGAGATCCCGCGGGCCGAGATCGACAGGGCCATTTCCACGGCGCTTGGCGATGCCAAGACCGCCGGTGTCCTCGGCAAGGACGTCACGCCGTATCTGCTCGACCGGATGCAGGCGCTGACCCAGGGCCGCTCGGTCCGGGCGAATATCGCGCTGGTGCTCAACAATGCACGCCTCGCCGCCCGGATTGCCACGGAATTGGGCAAGATAGCCACCTAAATGCATGTCTCCTTGGCGGGCCATGTTGTGACGGGCGCGGAAACTCCTTATGTTCTGCCGATGACGCCCGCGCCGAGACGGCAATGACCACACCGTTCGATCCCCACCTGCAAGAGCCGCCGAAGCACAAGCGTGTCTTTTTCGGCGGGCTGCGCACGAGCTTTTTAACCGGTCTCGTGGTTATCGCCCCCATCGGCGTGACGATCTGGCTTTTGTGGACGGTGATCGGCTGGGTCGACGGTTTTGTCCTGCCCTTCGTGCCCGAAGGGTATCAGCCCGAAAACATCATCAACACACTCTTCGGCATCGACGCGCCGATCAACATCCGCGGCCTCGGCGTCGTGGTGTTCCTGATCTTCACCGTCACTGTCGGCTGGATCGCAAAGGGTCTGATCGGTCGATCGCTGATCGCCTGGGGCGAAGGCCTCGTCGATCGGATGCCCGTGGTAAGATCGATCTATAATGGCTTGAAACAAATAGCGGAAACCGTCTTTGCGCAATCCGAGACGAATTTCGACAAGGCGTGCCTGGTGCAATACCCGCGCGAAGGCATCTGGGCCATCGCCTTCATCTCGACAACCGCCAAAGGCGAAATCCAGGACAGGATTCCCCGCGACGAACAGCTGGTGTCGGTGTTCCTGCCGACCACGCCCAATCCGACGTCGGGTTTTCTTCTGTTCGTGCCGAAAAGCGAGATCATCGAGCTGAAGATGAGCGTCGAGGATTGCGCCAAGCTGGTGATTTCGGCCGGTCTGGTCTACCCCAGCGGCTCGGTACCGGAAATCAAGCCCGAAGCGCTGCCGGAACCGGAACGCGAGAAACTCAGCGCCTGACGACCCGACAAGCAGCCTTCACGCGGTTTCCGTCACGAGGCCGAAGCCTGCGGGAGGCCTGGGTCGGAAACCCAAGGGCATCACCCGAACATCGCCTGCAGATCGACCGTGCATTCCTTGTTCAGCTTCTCCTTGTGGGCCGCCAGAAACTGCCCCGCCGCCGCGCGTCCGGCCTCTTTCAGGTCGCCCAGCAGATGCGGTGTCGGCACCAGCTTGGTCGCCACCGAGAGCTCGCGCATCAGCGCATCGTCCGCGATCAGGTGGATCAACACGTCCTTCATCGTGCCCTGCTTGACCTTCTTCTCGGCAATCAGCTCCCGCACGAACTGGATCGCCCGCAGCTCGCGAAGCAGCGACGAATTGAAGCTGATTTCGTTGATACGGTTCTGGATATCCTGCGGACTGACCGGCACATCCCGCCGCTCCAGCGGATTGATGTTCACCACCACGATATCGCGCGGAAACTCCGGCTCGAACATCGGAAACAGCCCCGGGTTCCCGGTGTAACCGCCGTCCCAGAAGGCCTCGACACATCCGGTTTCCGGATCGGTGAACTCGACGGCCTGAAACAGCGTCGGCAGGCAGGCCGAGGCGAGGATCGCATCGGTATGGATCTCGTCGCCTGAAAACACCCGGATCTTACCGGTCCGGACATTTGTCGCACAGACAAAGAACGCCGGCCCCGTGTCGGCGTCGCAGACCGCATCGTAGTAAAACCGTTCCGCAATCCGCCGCAGCGGATTCTGATAGAACGGACCGTAGATATAGGGGCTGAACACCCGGCTCGCCGTATCCGCCAGCGTGAAGGCCGGCGATGCCTCGATCATCCTCGACACCATCCCCGGCGCCGGCAGGAACGCCGCCATCCAGTCAGGCATCCGCTCGTCCTCGAGCGCGCCCATCTGCGCCCACAGCCAGTCAAGATTGTCCTTCGCGGTCTGCCGGTCGCCCTCGACCAGCCCCGCCTTCAAGGCCGCCCCGTTCAGGGCCCCCGCCGAGGTGCCGGAAATCGCCGCGATCTCGATGTCCTCGTCTTCGAGCAGCCGGTCCAGAACGCCCCAGGTAAACGCCCCATGCGCGCCGCCGCCCTGCAAGGCCAGATTGATGCGTTTGGTCATCGCCGCGTTCTCCAAAGACGAATTTTCGCCGAAAATTCGTGCACTACCCCGGTCATAACGCGGTCCAACCGCCATCCACGCTGATCGTCGTGCCGGTGATCTGGGCTGCCGCGTCCGAACACAGGAACGCTGCAGTGCCGCCAATCTGCCCGACGGTCGCGAATTCCTTTGACGGCTGGCGCTGCAGCATCACCTCGCGCACCACCGTGTCGCGATCCATGCCGTGGGCCGCCATCTGATCGGGGATCTGCGCCTCGACCAGCGGCGTCAGCACGTATCCGGGGCAGATCGCGTTGCAGGTGATCGGCTCTTCCGCCGTCTCCAGAGCCACGGTCTTGGTCAAGCCGACCACGCCGTGCTTGGCCGAGACATAGGCCGATTTGTAGGGCGAGGCGGTCAGCCCGTGCGCCGACGACACGTTCACCACCCGGCCCCAGCCGGCCGCCCGCATCAGCGGCAGCGCCGCGGCGATCGTATGAAACGCGGAAGACAGGTTGATCGCGATGATCGCGTCCCATTTCTCGGCCGCAAACCCGTCGACCGGCGCCACATGCTGAATGCCGGCATTGTTCACCAGGATATCGCAGCGTCCGGCCTCGGAAATCAGCGCCCGGCATTCGCCGGCCTTCGACATATCCGCCTTGATATATCGCGCGTTCACGCCGAATTCCTGCGCGAGCCCGGCAGCCAGTTCATGATCCCCGGGTGCGTCGGTGAACGAATTCAGCACCACATCCGCCCCTGCCCGCGCCAGTTCCCGCGCAATTCCCAACCCGATTCCGGAATTCGATCCGGTGACCACGGCGGTTTTTCCAGCAAGCGTCATAGCCTGTCCTTTCGCTTCCATTGGCGGCTGCAGCATAATTGCTGCACGCGCGAAATGGCAGGGCAATACGACGGACGCGACAAAATTCGCGCAGATCCGTCCGGACCCATCTGCAGGCGTGCCACCGGTCAGCCGCGGACCCTTTGCCGAGACGCCGGGCACGCGGCCTCCACGAGGCCTTGCGCAACCTCGGGCGTCCGGCCCGCGCACAAAAAAAACGCCCGCACGAGGCGGGCGTTAAGTTATTGAGGCAGGTTTCATACAGGCAAGAAACCTATCGAGCAGTGCCCTCTTTATACGCATTCCTGCGCCGCGCTCCAAGCTAAAAGTTTGAAATGCTTAAGAGGCACCGGTAGGATTCCGGTCAAAGAAACCACCGAGCAGAAGGTTTGTTGCCGAAATGAAACAGAAATTCCGCCGTCTTTCGTGCGCCTTAGCAACGATCTCCGCGATTCTGTTTACGACGGTTAACGGCCGCGCGGACCCGGCCCATGGCATAGCTATGTACGGCGCACCCGCGCTGCCACCTGATTTTGTGGCCCTGCCCTATGCCAACCCGGATGCGCCGAAAGGCGGACGCATCGTCACCGGCGAGGTCGGCAGCTTTGACAGCCTCAATCCGCATGTCCGCAAAGGCTCGGTTCCCTGGCAGCTGCGATTTCTGGCATACGAAAGCCTGATGGGGCGGTCCTGGGACGAACCGTTCACGCTTTACGGACTGTTGGCCGAATCGGTCGAGACCGGTCCGGACCGCGAATGGGTCGAATTCACCTTGCGCGAATCGGCCCGATTCTCCGATGGCTCGCCCGTAACCGTCGAAGACGTGATGTGGTCCTACGAAACGCTCGGCACCCAGGGCCACCCGCGCTACCAGGGGGCCTGGAAGAAGGTCGGCGCAATGGAACAGACCGGCCCGCGCTCGGTCCGGTTCACCTTCAACGTCGAAGACCGCGAAATGGCGCTGATCATCGGCATGCGGCCGATTCTGAAAAAAGCGCAATGGCAGGACAAGGATTTCACCGAGTCCGGTCTGACCGAGATCCCGATCACCACGGCGCCCTATGTCATCGACGCCTTCGAGGCCGGCCGCTTCGTGTCCCTGAAACGCGATCCCGATTATTGGGGCAACGACCTGCCCTTTCGCCGCGGCACCAACAACCTCGACGTGATCCGCATGGAGTTCTACGCCGATGAAACCGCCCTCTTCGAGGCGTTCAAGGCGGGCGAGCTGACGTCCAACCGCGAATTCAACGCCGCGAAGTGGGACCAGCAATACAGCTTCCCCGCCATCGATGCGGGCGACGTCATCAAATCGATCGTTCCGCATCAGCGGCCCTCGGGCATCACCGGGTTCGTCATGAACTCCCGCCGGGCGCCGTTCGACGACTGGCGGGTGCGCGACGCGCTGATCCATGCCTTCAACTTCGAATTCATCAACCAGACCCAGACCGGGGGCGTGCAGCCGCGCATCACCTCGTATTTCTCGAATTCCGTGCTGGGCATGCGCGACGGCCCGGCCGAGGGGCGCGTGCTGGAATTCCTGCAGCCGTTCCGGGACGATCTGCTGCCCGGCGCCATCGACGGATACCGCCTGCCGGTGTCGGACGGCTCTGTCCGGAACCGGGCGAATATCCGCAAGGCAACCGGGCTTCTCGCCGATGCGGAGTGGAGCGTCGGGGACGACGGTGTTCTGAGGAATGATGCTGGCGAAGCCTTCGAATTCGAAATCCTGCTTCGCCAGGGATCGGCCGAGAACAAGGCGATCACCGACATCTATGTCGAGGCGCTGCAGCGGCTGGGCATCAGGGCCACCGTCGCCACGATCGAAAGCGCACAGTACCAGGAACGCGTCACACGCTACGACTTTGACATGACCTTCTACCGCCGTGGTCTGTCGCTGAGCCCCGGCAACGAACAGACCCTCTATTGGGGCTGCGACGGTGTCTCCGCGCCGGGCACGCGAAACTGGATGGGCATGTGCGTGCCTGCGGCCGAGGCGATGATCGACCGCATTCTGAATTCGCAAAGCCGCGACGATTTCATCGCCGCCACGCGGGCGCTGGACCGGGTGCTGACGACGGGGCGCTATGTCATCCCCATCTATCAGTTCAACACCTCGCGCATCGCCCATGCCAAAGAGCTGAAGTATCCCGACAGGCTTCCGATTTACGGCGACTGGATCTCGTGGCAGCCGGATGTCTGGTGGTACGAGCAATGACGTCCGTCCAGCGGACCATGAGGCTGCCGAAGAAAACGCCGTAATCCCGCGGGCCTGTCACACCTCTGTTACACGCAACGCCTACCGCGGCGGTCATGAATATCCTCGTTCTCTGCACCGGCAACTCGGCCCGGTCGATCCTGCTCGAATCGCTGCTCAACCGCCATGGCGAGGGCCGGGTCCGCGCCTGGTCCGCGGGATCGAAACCCTCCGGCAAGGTCCACCCGGAATCGCTCAAGCTGCTGGCGGCAAGGGGCTATCCGACCGAAGGCTTGCGGTCGAAGAGCTGGGACGAATTCGGCACCGACGACGCGCCGGAAATGGACGCGGTCATCACCGTTTGCGGCAGTGCCGCCGATGAGACCTGCCCGATCTGGCCCGGCGCGCCGGTCCGCGCCCATTGGGGGGTCGAGGATCCCGCCGCCGCTGCACCCGCCGACCAGCCCGACGCCTTCGCCACCGCCTACGCCCTGCTGCGCGCCCGTGCCGAGGCCTTGCTCTCCCAGCCTTTCGAGTCCATGGAGCGGCCCGACCTCGCCAGGCTCCTCAACAAGATCGGACAGACCGAATGACCAACCGCCTTGCCGCCGAATTCATCGGCACCGCCCTCTTGCTGATCGGCGTCGTCGGGTCCGGCATCATGGCCGAGGCGCTGGCGGGCGGCAATGTCGCCGTGGCACTTTTGGCCAACGCCATTGCCACCGGCTGCGTGCTTTATGTGGGCATCACCATTCTCGGGCCGATCTCGGGCGCGCATTTCAATCCGGCCGTGACGCTTGCCTTCGCCCTCCGCCGCGACATCGCTCCGGGCGAGGCAATCGCCTTTGTCGTCACGCAGATCGTCGCCGGCATCATCGGCGTCTGGATGGCGCATGCCATGTTCGATCTGTCGATCCTGCAGCTTTCCACCACCGACCGTACCGGCCCGCCGCTGTGGTTCGCCGAAATCGTCGCCACCTTCGGCCTTGTGTTCGTGATCCTCGGCGGTCTCCGGCACCGGCCCGATGCCGTGCCGACCCTGGTCGCGCTTTACATCACGGGCGCCTATTGGTTCACCGCATCGACGAGCTTTGCCAACCCCGCCGTGACCATCGCCCGCAGCTTCTCGGATACCTTCGCCGGCATCTTCCCCGCCCACGCACCGGCCTTCATCGCCTGCCAGTTGATCGGCGCAACCATCGCCGTTTGGGCGGGTCGCAGCGTCTTTCGCTAGTCGACGAATTTTCGGCGAAAATTCGTCTCTCGCCGGCCCGCTTGCATCGCCGCGCGACCGGGCGTAGCACCCGCCAATGGACGCTGTCTTCGATCAAGGTCCCCCGCCGCCCTGCCCGGCCCCGTTCAACCTGACCGGTTATGTCCTGGCAGCGGGCCGCAATGCACCTGACAAGGTCGCGCTCGCGGCGCTGTCGCCCACCGGCGCCGAGCGCTGGAGCTACGGCAAACTCACCGCCGCGGTCCTGGGAACGGCCACCGGCCTGCTTGCCCAGGGCCTTCGCCCCGGCGACCGCGTGCTCATGCGCCTCGGCAACACCGTCGAGTTTCCCATTGCCTTCCTCGCAGCACTTGCCGCCGATCTTATCCCGGTTCCCACCTCGGCGCTTCTGACGGCGCCCGAGACGCGCAAGATCGCGGCGGAGATATCCCCCGCGCTCATCGTCGCCGAGCCCGGCCTTGCCCTGCCGGATCCCGTCCCCTGCCCCGTGCTCGACAGCACCGCGCTCGCAGATATGCACGGGCTGCCTCCGCTCGACCCAGTCCCCGGCGATCCCAACCGTCCCGGCTATATCATCTATACGTCCGGCACCTCGGGCCAGCCGCGCGCCGTCACTCATGCCCACCGCGCCATCTGGGCGCGGCGCATGATGTGGGACGGCTGGTACGGGCTGACACCGCAAGACCGCCTGCTGCACGCTGGCGCCTTCAACTGGACCTACACGCTTGGCACCGGCCTGCTCGACCCATGGTCGGTCGGCGCAACCGCCCTGATACCCGGGCCCGGCGTGACACCCGCACATCTGCCGCTGCTTCTGGGACGCCACGACGCGACGATCTTTGCAGCCGCCCCCGGCGTCTACCGGCAGCTGCTGCGCCACGACATGCCCAGGCTGCCGAAACTGCGCCACGGCCTGTCGGCGGGCGAAAAGCTCCCCGACCGCACCCGCGCGGTTTGGCAGGACGTGACGGGAACCCCGGTGCACGAGGCATACGGCATGTCCGAATGCTCGACCTTCGTCTCCGGTGCGCCCGCGCATCCCGCCCCGCCCGGCACCCTTGGCTATCCGCAGCCGGGACGCCGCATCGCCGTCCTGGGCAGCGACGGTCCGGTCACACCCGGCACCCCCGGCACGCTGGCCGTCAGCGACCGCGATCCGGGGATTATGCTGGGCTACTGGGGCGCGGATACGGAAACCCGGGCGAAGTTCCGCGGCGAATGGTTCCTGACGGGCGACACCGTCTGCATGGCACCGGACGGGGCGATCACCTATCTCGGGCGTGCCGACGACATGATGAACGCAGGCGGCGTGCGCGTGTCGCCCATCGAGGTCGAGATCGCCCTGACCGCGCACCCGGATATCGAGGAATGCGCCGCGGCGGAAGTCACGGTCAAGGCCGACACAACCGTCATCGCCGCGTTTTACGTGGCCGAAACCGACCTCGATCCGCACGAACTCGATCACTTTGCCGCCACACGTCTTGCAAGATACAAGGCGCCCCGTATCTACAGGCGGGTACCGGCGCTGCCCAAGGGCGCCAACGGCAAACTCCTGCGTAGGAAGCTGCGCGACAGCTACGAGGCCACCCATGGTCAAACTTGATATCCTGTCCGACCCGATCTGCCCCTGGTGCTATATCGGCAAGGCCAATCTGGACCGCGCCTTGGAAAGCGTGGGTGACACACCGTTCGAAATCGAATGGCACCCCTTTCAGCTGAACCCCGACATGGCCCCCGAGGGGATGGACCGGCGCGAATACCTGGAAACCAAGTTCGGCGGCAAGGACGGCGCGATCCGCGCCTATACCCCCGTTGTCGAAGCGGCCGAGGCCGCAGGGCTGGAGATCGATTTCGAAGGCATCAAACGCACCCCGAACACCCTCAATGCGCACCGTCTGATCCATTGGGCCGGGATCGAAGGCCGCCAGACCCCGGTCGTGGCCGCCCTGTTCCGGGCCTATTTCAGGGAAGGCCGCGACATTGGCGATATCGACGTTCTGGCGGATATCGCCGATGCCGCAGGCCTTGACGCCGCCATGATCCGCAAGCTGATGCTGGGCGACGCCGACTGCGACGAGATCCGGGCCCGCGACGCCTGGGCGCGCGAACACGGCGTCACCGGCGTGCCGACCTTCGTGGTCGGTCAACGTCACGCCGTCCCCGGCGCGCAGCCGCCCGAGCTCTGGGCGAAGGTGATCGCCGAAATCGCCGCACAGCAGCCTGCCGCCGATAACGGCTGATCCGCTGACCGGGCAGGACCCCGTCGCAGAATTCGCAGGATTTGACCGCCGGCAGGAGCCGGTTGTCGTGGTAGGCAAATGCGAACACACGAGCGAGATCGAAAGCCGGTGTCATCCGGCAGATTACCGCCTCCGGATCGCCTTTCGCTGGACAGCCATCGTCTATCATCGCCCTCCCCGCAAGATGGAACACGCCATGGCCATGCGCCTCGCCGATCCGCCTTCATAACCGCCTCCGTTCACAGGACATCGGCAAGCCCGGTTACAAAGCCGGAAATCCGTTAACCGTTTTCGCTATTCTTCGCCGCGCCATGTGATAGGCCCGTCGCATGCAGCCCGCCCGCCGCCTTTCCATGCCGGAATTCATCGCCCTCATGGGGATGATGTTCGCCACCGTCGCGTTCTCGATCGATGCGATGCTGCCGGCGATGGGCGAAATCGCCGACGAACTCAGCCCGGACGCCCCGAACCGTGCCCAACTGATCATCACCAGTTTCGTCCTCGGCATGGGGCTGGGAACACTTCTGACCGGCCCGCTGTCCGACAGTTTCGGCCGCAAGACGGTCATTTTATGCGGCGCGGCGCTCTATATCTTCGCGGCGATCCTCGCCTGGGCCGCCCCAACCCTCGAATTCGTCCTGCTTGCCCGCGTGCTGCAAGGCCTCGGTGCCGCCGGCCCGCGGGTCGCGGCGCTGGCCATCGTCCGCGATCTCTACGAGGGCCGGCGCATGGCGCAGGTGATGTCATTCGCGATGCTCGTCTTCACCCTCGTCCCCGCCATTGCACCGCTGATGGGCGCAGGCATTATCTGGCTGGCAGGCTGGCGCGGAATCTTCGTGGCGTTCGTCCTCTTTGCCGTTCTCACCAATCTCTGGCTCGGCCTGCGTCAGCCCGAAACGCTTGCCCCGGAAAACCGCCGCCCGTTCCGCGTCTCGACCATCGCGTCCGGGATCGCCGAGGTCTTCGCACTGCGGCAGGTCGTGCTCACGATGGCGGCCCTGTCGCTCGCCTTTGGCGTGCTCTTCACGACGCTCTCGACCACGCAACAGGTCTTCGACCTGAGCTTCGACGCCGCCGACAGCTTTCCCTACTGGTTTGCCGTGATCGCGTTGCTGTCCGGCACCGGCAGCCTGCTGAACGCACGCATCGTCATACGCCTGGGCATGCGCCGCGTTGTGCGGCTGACCTTCGCCACCCAACTTGCACTCTCCGCCCTGATGGCCCTGATCACCGCGGGCGGCGCCGACGGTCCCCTGTTCTTTGCGCTCTATGTCGGCTGGACCACCACCATCTTCTTCATGGCGGGCCTGACGATCGGCAACCTCAACGCGCTTGGCATGGAACCCCTCGGCCATCTCGCCGGGCTCGCGGCCTCGATCATCGGCTCGGTCGCCACCGTCGCCGCCGTTCTGATCGCCGTCCCGATCGGCCTTGCGTTCGACGGAACGCCCCTGCCGCTCGCGCTCGGCTCTGCGATCTGCTGCGCGCTCGGCATCCGGCTGATGCACGTCCTGGGGCCGGGCGAGGCCGAGGCGGCGGCCGGGCCGGGCTTGGCGAAGCCTTCGGCCGACGCCCCGGCGGACTAAATCGCTGGTCTACTGACCCGCGGGGCGCCGGATCGCCTTGCAGACCAGCCCAATCCCCCTGTACGAGCGCATCGCCACCTGCCGTGCCAGTTTGCCGGCGTCTTCAGGCATCTTGTCGTCGAGCGTGAACCCCACGGCGACAAAGCCGTCGGGACAAGCCACGGCCGCCTGCCAGTTTCCCTGACATCGCGGGAATTCGGTCTCGACCACACGGACGGAGGCCGCCGTGTCTGAGCAATCGATGTTCAACGGCTCGGCAACGGTCGGGGTCGTGCCGGTGACGGCACCGTCCCTGCCCGCACCGACGAAGATGCCGCTGGTGCTGGGCTCGCCTAGAACACAGGCGCCCGGTTCCGAAATCAGCCGAACCCCCGCCATCGATCTTTGGTTCGGCCCCTGGCATGCGGCGACGCCGGTTACGAAGAATCCGCTGTCGACAGACACGCTTCGCTGCAGCGCCTCCGGCAAGTCGGGCGGACATGCCTGCAGTCCGATCTGCGTTCTGGCGTCGTCATACAGATATGCCAGCCTCGCGCTGACAAAGCAGGTGTTCTGATTGTGCCAGCCGATCCTGATACCGCGAATGAAGGTCTCGGGACCGATCCAATCGGGAACCCGCGAGTCGATCTCGTTGCCTCCGGACAACCGGGTTTCGACCCGCTCGATGCCGAGATCAAAGTCGAACTCCTGCGCGCCAACGGGTCCTATGGTGGAAAATGACAGCGTCATAGCCATCGCTGAAACGGCGAACTGCCTGAAAGTGAATCTCACAAAAAACTCCCTCTTGCTTATCCGCTTGCGAGGGGAAGGTTGCATGGGCGAGGGATTTTTCCAAGGCCTCTCAGGTCTTGGCGAACCGCGCCAGGTCCTGGGCAATCGCAAACGCCCCCTTGATCCGGTCGGCGGTCTTCGCCCAGTCGCGCCGCACCACGATCTTGTTGTCGCGCACCTTCGCCAGCCCGTTCTGCGCGTTGATAAACTCCACCAGCCCGGCCGGATTGGCGAACTTGTCGTTGTGGAACTGGATCGTCGCACCCTTCGGGCCGCCATCAAGCTTGGCGATGCCCGCGCGCTTGCACATATCCTTGATGCGCACGATCAGCAGCAGCATGTTGACCTCTTTCGGCAGCTTGCCGAAGCGGTCGATCAGTTCGGCGGCAAAGCCCTCGAGCTCGACCTTCCCGTGCAGGCCGCTGAGCCGCCGGTACAGCCCCAGACGCACATCAAGATCTGGCACATAAGCCTCTGGAATCAGGACCGGAACGCCCAGATTGATCTGCGGCGCCCACTGATCGTCTGCCTCGGTCAGCCCCTCCAGCTCGCCGGCCTTGATCTTGGCGATCGCCTCTTCCAGCATCGACTGGTACAGCTCATAGCCGACCTCGTGGATGTTCCCCGACTGTTCTTCGCCCAACAGGTTTCCCGCCCCGCGGATATCCAGATCCTGGCTGGCCAGCGTGAACCCGGCCCCCAGCGAATCGAGCGAGCCCAGCACCCGCAGCCGCTTTTCCGCCGTCACCGTCAGCTTGGCCCGCGGCTTCGTGGTCAGATACGCATAGGCCCGCGTCTTCGACCGGCCGACCCGGCCGCGGATCTGGTAGAGCTGCGCCAATCCGAACATGTCCGCCCGATGCACCACCATCGTGTTGGCCGTCGGGATATCCAGCCCCGACTCCACGATCGTCGTTGCCAGCAACACATCATACTTGCCGTCGTAAAACGCGTTCATCTTGTCGTCCAGCACGCCCGCCGCCATCTGGCCATGCGCGGTGACCACCGTCACCTCGGGTACCTGATCGCGCAGGAATTCCTCGATCTCGGGCAGATCGGCGATCCGGGGCACGACATAGAACGACTGTCCGCCCCGGTAATGCTCGCGCAACAGCGCCTCGCGCACGGTGACCGCATCGAATTCGGACACATAGGTGCGGATTGCCAGGCGGTCGATGGGCGGCGTGCCGATTATCGAAAGATCCCGGACACCTGTCAGCGATAGTTGAAGCGTCCGTGGGATCGGCGTCGCGGTCAGCGTCAGCACATGCACGTCCGTCCGCATCGCCTTCAACCGCTCTTTATGCGTCACGCCGAAATGCTGTTCCTCGTCGATGACCAGCAGCCCAAGGTCCTTGAACCGGACCGAGCTGGCCAACAGCGCATGGGTGCCGATCACGATGTCTACCGTGCCGTCGGCAATCCGCTTGCGGGTTTCGCCGGCGTCCCTGGCCGACACGAAACGCGACAGTTGCCGCACCTCGATGGGGAATCCGCGGAACCTGTCCGCAAAGCTTTTGTAATGCTGCCGCGCCAGCAGGGTCGTGGGTGCGATCACCGCGACCTGCTTGCCCGACATCGCCGCCACGAACGCCGCCCGCATCGCCACCTCGGTCTTGCCGAAACCGACATCGCCGCAGACCAGCCGGTCCATCGGCGTGCCCGCGGCGATATCCGTCACCACATCCTCGATGGCGCGTAGCTGGTCGTCGGTCTCCTGGTAGGGAAACCGCGCGCAGAACGCGTCCCACATGCCCATCGGCGGTTCCAGAATCGGCGCGCGGCGCAGCATGCGTTCGGCGGCCACCCGGATCAGCCGGTCGGCGATCTCGCGGATGCGTTCCTTCAGCCGCGCCTTCTTGGCCTGCCAGGCGCCGCCGCCCAGGCGGTCCAGCAGCCCCTCTTCGTGGCCGTATTTGCTCAGCAGCTCGATGTTTTCCACAGGCAGGAACAGCCTGTCGCCGCCGGCATATTCCAGCGCCACGCATTCATGCGCGGCCCCCAGCGCCTGGACCACCTCCAGCCCGGTGTACCGCCCGATGCCATGGTCGACATGCACGATCAGATCGCCGGGGCTGAGCGACTGGTGCTCGGTCAGGAAGTTCTCGGCGCGTTTTTTCTTCTTCGGCTGCCGGATCAGCCGGTCGCCGAGGATGTCCTGTTCGGCGATCACCGTCAGCCCGGGCATTTCGAACCCGGATTCCAACGGCCAGATCGTCAGACCCGGACCGATGCCTTGCGCATCGCCGTAGCGGGCCACCATGCGCCCATCCTGGATGTCATGGTCCTCCAGCAGGTGCTGAAGCCGCTCGCGAGATCCTTCCGAATAGGCCGCCAGCAACACGGCACCGTCCCTGGATTTTGCACGAACATGATCCGCCACAGCCCCGAAAAGGCTGACATTTTCCAACTGCCGTTCGGGCGAAAAGTTGCGCCCGATCCGTCCGCCTGCATCCACGACGCCCGGTCCGCTGGCCTGCGGCAGCGGATGGAACTGCAGCACCCGGCGCGCGTCCAGAGCCGCGTCCCAGGCCGCGTCATCCAGATACAAAAGCGCCGGCGGGCACGGCTTGTAGACGGTGTCGAGCCGGTTTTTCTGCTCCAATGCATGCTGACGGGTCTCGAACTGGTCGACGATCCCCTCCCAGCGCGACAGCCGTGCAGGCGCCACCTGATCGTCCAGACAGACCGACGCGCCGGGCAGATAGTCGAACAAGGTCTCCAGCCGCTCATGGAAGAACGGCAGCCAGTGCTCGACGCCCGCGTGCTTGCGCCCCGCGCTCACCGCTTCGTAGAGCGGGTCATCGGTTCCCGCCGCGCCGAATTCCAGCCGATAGTTCTGCCGGAACCGCGTGATCGCCGCGTCGTCCAGGATCACCTCGGACACCGGCGCCAGTTCCACGACCTGCAGCTGTTCGGTCGTCCGCTGGCTGATCGGATCGAACCGCCTTGCGCCGTCCAGCACATCGCCGAACAGATCCAGCCGCACCGGCCCACCCTCGCCCGGCGGATAGATGTCGATGATCCCGCCGCGCACCGCATAATCGCCGGGCTCGGCCACCGTCGGCGCCTGCGTAAAGCCCATGCGCACAAGGAACCCGCGCAAGGCGGCCTCGTCGATCCTGCGGTCCACCTGCGCCACGAACGCCGCTTCGCGCAACAGCGCCCGCTCGGGCACGCGCTGGGATGCGGCGTTCAGCGTGGTCAGCAGGACGAACGGTCCCGGCACCCCCTGTGCCAGAGCCGCCAGCGTCGCCATCCGCGCCGCGGCGATGTCCGCATGGGGCGAAATCCGGTCATAGGGCAGACAGTCCCAGCCCGGAAAATCCAGAATCGGCATTTCGGGAGCAAAGAACTGCAGCGCGGCCCGCATCGCGGCCAGCCGCTTGTCGTCACGCGCCACATGGATGACCGGACCGCCGGTCCTTTCCGACTCGGAAACCAGCAGCCTGGCGTCGAACCCTTCGGGCGCGCCGCCGACGGTTAGGAAGGTGGTCTGGGACATCAGGCGCCCTCAGGTAACGCCCGTGCCCGCCGTGTCAACCGCCCAATGCGCCGACGGTCATGTTCTGGTACATTCCCCACATGGCTGTCACGAAAATCGCCACCAGCCCGATCATCTGCACATAAAGCCGGTGCCACCTGAGCCGCCGGTAAAGTGCGTCGCCGGCGCCCTCTCCGGCCTCGATCCGCCGCGCCGTGGCCAGGCTCACCAGCCCCACGATGGCCAGGGGAAACAGCAACAGAAACAACGCCTGCGCGAATTCGACCCAGTACCAGAACCCCAGCATCAAGAGGCCGGTCAGCACCGCGCAGGTAATCGCCAGGATCCAAAGCCCCGATACCCGCCCGATGAACAACAGCCGGTTAACGTTGATCCGCACCAGGTCTTCCAGATCCGCCTGGGTCTGGCCGCCGACGCGCCGCGCGCGCTGCACCATGTCGTAAGGCACCCCGAGCACCCAGTGCGACATGGTCGACCAGACCACGGCCAGCGCGATCCAATACCAGAGATTGGAAAACGACCGCATGTCGATCAGTTCGAAAACGGTGTCGTACCAGTTCACTGCCGCCCGCCTTTTGCCGGTTTTTGCGGACCCTACTGGGGTGCGCGGGGAATTCCTAGGCTTGAGATGCGCGGCAAACCCTGTAATCCAAAGCGTGTTGCAACATCGGAAAGTCCGCTCATGGCCCTGCCGCCCGCCCCCTTCCCCGCCGCACGGTTCCGCCGCATGCGCTCCAGCGCCGCGCTGCGCGGTCTCATGCGAGAGACCACGCTGACCGTCGACGACCTGATCTGGCCCGTTTTCGTGATGGAGGGAGAGGACACCGCCACCCCGATCCCGTCGATGCCGGACGTGGCGCGGCTGACCGTCGACCGCGTGGTGCAGGCCGCCGGAGAGGCCGCATCGCTGGGGATCCCCGCGATCTGCCTGTTTCCCTATATCGAGCCTTCGCTGAAGACCCCGGGCTGCGAACTGGCCTGGGACCCCGGCAACCTGTCGAACCGCGCCACCCGCGCGATCAAGGCGGCCGTGCCCGAAATCGCGGTGATGACCGATGTGGCGCTCGACCCCTACAACGCCAACGGGCATGACGGCATCGTGCGCGACGGCGTGATCGTCAACGACGAAACCGTCGAGGCGCTGGTCAGGATGGCACTCGCCCAGGCTGATGCCGGGGCCGATATCCTCGGGCCGTCGGACATGATGGATGGCCGCATCGGCGCGATGCGCAGCGCGCTCGAGGCCGCCGGCCACGAAAACGTCACCATCCTCAGCTATGCCGCGAAATACGCCAGTGCCTTCTACGGCCCGTTCCGCGACGCCGTCGGCGCGTCGGGCGCGCTGAAGGGCGACAAGAAGACCTACCAGATGGACCCCGGCAATACCGACGAGGCGCTGCGGCTGATCGCCCGCGACCTCGCCGAAGGCGCCGACATGGTGATGGTCAAGCCAGGGCTTCCCTATCTCGACATCTGCCGCCGGGTGAAGGACCGCTTCGGCGTGCCGACCTATGCCTATCAGGTCAGCGGCGAATACGCGATGATCCGGGGCGCGGCGGACAACGGCTGGGTCGATGGCGACAAGGTGATGATGGAAAGCCTGATCGCCTTCAAACGGGCCGGCTGCGATGGCATTCTGACCTATTTCGCCCCAGCCGCCGCCCGCGCGCTGAGGGCCGGCGGCTGACCGGCAGACCGCCGCGCATCCAGCAATCTGTAATGACAGGGCCGCACGGATGGCCTATACTGCCGCTCGAACGTCCGGACAACACGGGCGTCAGAGGCAACCGGCAAGAACAAGGGCACTCCCCATGACGACTCTCCCCCGCCGAACGTTTATCGCGGGCGTAGGCAGCACGGCGCTGCTGACCGCTGCCTGCGGCAACGGCGTCGGCTCGCGCGGCGCATCCACGATCGACGCCCGCGCAGACGCAACGCTCGACTATCTTTACACCCGCTATCCGAACACCGTCGAACTGGGCAACAAGGCGTCCGGCATTCTGGTAATGCCGCTTGTCACCAAGGCCGGCTTCGGCGTCGGCGGTTCGTTCGGACGCGGCGTCCTGCGCGTGAACGACGTATCGGTCGACTACTATTCGGCAGCCTCGGGCAGCGTCGGTCTGCAGATCGGCGCGCAGCAATTCGCGCATACCCTGTTCTTCATGACCGACGAGGCGCTGGAAGAATTCCGCCGCTCGCCCGGCTGGTCCGCCGGGGCGGATGTCGAATACACGCTGAACGAAAACGGCGAAAACATTTCGGCCGACACCACAACCGCCCTGTCGCCGGTCATCGCGCTGATCTTCGGCCAGGCGGGGCTGATCGCGGGTGCGACGCTCAAGGGCACGAAATACACCCGGATCATCCCCTGACCGGAGCGCGCCGCGCAGCGCGTATCGCTGCAACTGCGTCCCAGGCGGGGCGGCGACCCCTGTCGGGCTGCGCAGGTTCGGCGATCGTTTCACGCTCGCTTTCCCGATCATTCCCGGCGGGATGACCTGTCGAGGGATCCGCGTTCGACCGGTTCCAGCCTGGAGCGGAGGTTACCTATTGAGCGCGAAGCCACGCTATCGCCGACCCGCGGGGAGGCGACCCGGACCGATGGACGGCTCGATTTATCGCAGCAAAGGCCGAACTACTCCAATGCGATACGCGCCGTTAGAAAATCGCCTCCCCTGCGGGGCGGGTCGGCGATGGCGCGGCGGCCATCGGCCTTGATTCCGCGCCAGAAGACAGGTCGCGAACGTCGGCTTCAGACCAAAGACCGACCTTGCAATTCCCTCACCCCGCATCATGCTCTATCGCGTCCGTGCCGATTTCCGCGTGCTCAACAGCAAATGGGTTTCACTTGAAGTAATCCCGTCAAGGCGTCGGATTTCAAACAAAATCCGGTCCAGCGCCTCAAGCGTCTCCGTGCCGATTTCGGCAATGAGATCCCAGGTGCCGTTGGTGGAATGCACCTGCTGAACCTCGGGAAATCCCGTCAGCCGGTGCACGATTCGCTCGGTCCCCGCACCTTCGATCTTCAGCATCATCAGCCCGCGTACCGGACTGTGCGTCATGTCGGCGCGGGTGATTACGGTAAAGCCCAGGATATCGCCCCGCGCCAGCAGACGTTCGATCCGCGATCGCACGGTGGCGCGCGTGATGCCCAGATGCCCGGCAAGGTCGCTAAGCGACATACGCGCATCGCGCCGCAGAGCGGCGACCAGTTTTTGATCAAGACTATCCATTATGGAACTTTACCTGATCGAAACGAACAAGTCCTGATCAATTCGTGCAAACTGATGGGTGGTTTTTATTCCAATCCGCGCAAGACTATAAGGCACGAACGCGACACAGGACAATTCGACATGCCCCCGCAGACCTGCCTTCTTATCGGCGCGCCGGTCGACAGCGGCAAGCGCCGCGGCGGTTGCCTGATGGGGCCAGCCGCCTACCGCACCGCCGGTCTTGCCGAGGCGCTGCGCGGCCTGGGTCACGCCGTGCGCGATCTCGGTGACGCGGCACCGGCCGCGCCCCGCCCCGCCGATGCCCCCGATCACGTGCATGCCCTGTCCGAGACAATCGCGTGGACCGAGGCGCTGATCCCTGCCGCCCGCGACGCGATGGCGGATGGTCTGCCGATCTTTCTCGGCGGCGATCATTCGCTTTCGCTTGGCACCGTTGCCGGGGTCGCCGCCCATGCCGCCGCCACCGGCCGCCCGCTTTTTCTCCTCTGGCTGGACGCGCACAGCGATTTTCACACGCCCCGGACCTCGAATTCCGGTCATCTGCACGGCACGCCCGTCGGGTATGTCACGGGCCGTTCGGGGTTCGATGGCTTCCCGCCCCTGGCCGCGCCGGTGCCGGAGGAAAACGTCTGCCTCTTCGGCATACGCTCGGTCGACGCTCCGGAACGCGAGGCGCTGGAAGACCGCAACTTCACCATTCACGACATGCGCGCCATTGACGAAACCGGCATCGCCCGCCCGCTGCGGGCCTTCCTCGACCGGGTTGCCGCGGCGAACGGACTGCTGCACGTCTCGCTCGACGTCGATTTCCTCGATCCGTCGATCGCCCCCGCGGTCGGCACCACCGTTCCGGGCGGCGCGACCTTTCGCGAGGCGCACCTGGTCATGGAAATGCTGCACGACAGCGGGCTGATGACCTCGCTCGACCTGGTCGAGCTGAACCCGTTTCTGGACGAACGCGGCCGGACGGCGTCGCTGATGGTCGATCTGGTGGCCTCGGCGCTTGGCCGCCGCGTCTTCGACCGCCCGACGAAATCCTACGCCTGATTGGAGGCCGCAATGCAGCCCAGCCCCCGCGCCTATGTCCCTTTCGTCAGCGTCGACACCATGATGCAGCTCGTCCACCGCATCGGTCTGCGGCAGATGATGCGCGACCTCGCCGCATGCATCGAGGAGGATTTCCTGCGCTGGACCAGCTTCGACAAGACGCCGCGGGTGGCTGCCCACAGCGATGTCGGAGTGATCGAGTTGATGCCTGTTGCAGATGATGCGCTCTATGCCTTCAAATACGTCAACGGCCATCCCAAAAACATGAAGGACGGTCTGCAAACCGTTGCGGCCTTTGGGCTTCTCGCCGATATGAATACCGGTTATCCGGTGTTGCTGACCGAGATGACATTGCTCACCGCGATCCGGACCGCCGCGATGTCGGCCCTCGCCGCCAGGCATCTCGCCCGGCCCGAGAGCCGCACCATGGCGATCGTCGGCAATGGCGCCCAGGCCGAGTTTCAGGCGACGGCGTTCCAGGCGGTCTGCGGCATCGATACCGTGCGGCTATATGACATCGACCCTGCCGCGACCGCCAAGGCGATGCGCAACCTCGCGCATTCCGGCCTTACGGTCCACGCCTGCCACACGGCCGAGGAGGCCGTCGAGGGGACCGACATCGTCACAACTTGTACGGCCGACAAGCAGTTCGCAACGATCCTGACCGACAATCTGGTAGGCAGCGGTCAGCATCTGAACGCCGTCGGCGGGGACTGCCCCGGCAAGACCGAACTGCACCAAGACATCCTGAGACGCAGCGAGATCTTCGTCGAATACGCGCCCCAGACCAGGATCGAGGGCGAGATTCAGCAACTCGACCCGGATCACCCCGTCACCGAGCTTTGGCAGGTCGTGTCAGGTTTGGCGCCGGGCCGCAGCAACGCCCGGCAGATCACGCTGTTCGACAGCGTCGGCTTCGCCATCGAGGATTTCTCGGCCCTACGCTACATCAAGGAACAGGTCCAATCGGCTGGCATTGAGGAAAAACTCGACCTTCTGGCCGATCCGGAGGATCCGCGCGATCTGTTCGGCATGCTGCAACGCGCCGCACCGGGGCTTGCCGCCTGAGCGCTAGTGCAGGGTGAATTCCCCGGTCACGTTCCGCCACTCACCGGGCCCGATCATCTTGCGATGCGTGAATCGCACCGAATGCAGCGGCCCTTCGATCTCGTCCTGCCAGAACTCGATGAACTTGAACAGCCTCGGATGGTCGGGGGCCAGATCGTAATCCTGCCAGATGAAGGTATTCAGAACGTTCTGGAAATCGGGCATCCGATAGAAGAATTCCGCCGTGGTCAGCCCGTATCCCTTCAGCATCAACTCGGTCTCGGATGTCGCCACTCTGCTGCCTCCTTTTTTGATTGGTTCTGCTCCATGATGCCACAGCGCGGCTTGTTTTCAATAAAAACAATATGTTATCACTCTATCCCTTTGGCTGCTGACCAATCGACAGGCACCCATTGCACCCAAGATAGGCACCGGGGTATACTGAAGCACAACAATATATAGCGCCCATCACAAATGGCGGAGAGGTACGTGAGCGACACGCCGGAGCCCCCTGAAAACGAAGACGAATCGACGCCCGAACGGCCCGCGTATGACGGCCCGTCGATCGCCATCGAAAGCGAGATGAAGTCGTCCTATCTCGACTACGCGATGAGCGTGATCGTCAGCCGCGCCATTCCCGACCTGCGCGACGGCCTAAAACCTGTGCACCGGCGAATCCTCTATGCCATGCACGAAACCGGCAATACCCACGACAAGGCATACCGCAAATCCGCCCGCCCCGTCGGCGACGTGATGGGCAAATACCATCCCCACGGCGACAGCGCGATCTACGACGCGCTGGTTCGCATGGCACAGGATTTCTCGATGTCCCTGCCGCTTCTGGACGGCCAGGGGAATTTCGGCTCGATGGACGGCGACAATCCGGCGGCCATGCGCTATACCGAAGTCAGAATGGACAAGCCGGCCAATGCCTTGCTTGCCGATATTGAGAAAGATACCGTCGATTTCCAGGACAATTACGACGGCAAGGACCTGGAACCGACGGTCCTGCCGGCGCGCTTTCCCAACATGCTGGTCAACGGCGCGGGCGGCATTGCCGTGGGCATGGCCACCAACATCCCGCCACATAATCTGGGCGAGGTCGTCGACGCCACCCTTGCCCTGATCGACGATCCCGACCTCGATTCGATGGCGCTGATGGAATATGTCCCCGGCCCCGATTTTCCCACCGGCGGCGTGATTCTGGGCCGATCCGGCGCCCGCAAGGCCTATACCGAGGGCCGCGGCAGCGTGATCATCCGTGCCAAATCCCGGATCGAAGAGATCCGCAAGGATCGCTTTGCCATCGTGTTGGACGAGATCCCCTATCAGGTGAACAAGGCCAATCTGGTCGAGCGCATCGCCGATCTCGCAAAGGAGAAAAAGCTCGAGGGCATCGCCCATGTGCAGGACGAATCCGACCGCGTCGGCGTGCGGGTCGTGATCGAGCTGAAGCGCGATGCGACGCCCGATGTGGTGCTGAACCAACTCTACCGGTTCACCCCGATGCAGACCTCGTTCGGCTGCAACATGCTGGCGCTGAACGGCGGCCGTCCGGAACAGCTGACACTGCGTGACTTCCTGAGGTATTTCATTAGCTTCCGCGAAGAAGTTGTCGCGCGGCGAACGGCCTTCGACCTGCGCAAGGCGCGTGAACGATCGCATGTTCTCTGCGGCCTCGCAGTCGCCGTCAGCAATGTCGACGAGGTCGTCGCGACGATCCGCGCCAGCACCGACGCCGCCGAGGCGCGGCAAAGACTGATGGAACGCCGCTGGCCCGCCCAGGACATCGCCGACTACATCCGGCTGATCGACGACCCGAGCCACACGATCAACGACGACGGCACCTATTACCTGTCCGAGACCCAGGCGCGCGCAATCCTCGACCTGCGGCTTCAGCGTCTGACGCAACTTGGCGTCAAGGAGGTCACCGACGAACTGGAAGAGCTAGCCGGCAAGATCAAGGATTACCTCGATATTCTGCGTTCGCGCACCCGGATCATGGCGATCATCTCGGACGAGCTGAAGGAGGTGCGCGACCAGTTCGCCGTGCCCCGCCGCACCGAAATCGTCGACTGGTCCGGCGACATGGAAGACGAGGACCTGATCGAGCGCGAAGACATGGTCGTGACGGTCACGCAATCGGGCTACATCAAGCGCACGCCGCTGGCCGAATTCCGCAGCCAGCGCCGCGGCGGCAAGGGCCTTTCCGGCATGGCGACGAAAGAAGAGGACGTGGTCACCACGCTGTTCGTCGCCAACACGCATACGCAGCTGTTGTTCTTCACCACCGACGGGATGGCCTACAAGCTGAAGACCTGGCGCCTGCCCTCGGGCGGGCGGACGGCCAAGGGACGGCCGATCGTTCAGATCCTGCCGATCCCGCAAGGCGTCTCGATCGCCGCGATCATGCCGGTCGACAAGCCGGAAGAGGAATGGGACGACCTGCAGATCGTCTTCGCCACGACCGAGGGCGACGTGCGGCGCAATGCGCTGAGCGATTTCACCAATGTGCGCGCCAACGGCAAGATTGCGATGAAGCTGCCCGAGGGCGTCCGTCTGGTGAATGCGCGCATCGCGACCGAGGACGACGACGTGATGCTGGTCACGTCGGCCGGCCGCGCGATCCGCTTTCCGACGACCGAGGTGCGCATCTTCAAGGGCCGCGATTCGACCGGCGTGCGCGGGATCCGCCTGGCCGAGGGCGACAGGGTCGTCTCGATGGCCGTGATCCGCCACTTCCGCGCCAGCCCCGAGGAACGCGCCGCCTATCTCAAGATGCGCCGGGCCGTCGCGGGCATGGCCGAGGATGCCGAAGGCGCCGAAACCGCCGAGGATGACGAGGCCGTGGCCGACGTCGCCCTGCCCCAGGAACGCTATGCCGAGATGTCGGCGGCCGAGGACCTGATCCTGACGATCACCGCCCAGGGCGCGGGCAAGCTCAGTTCCTCGCACGACTATCCGGTCCGGGGCCGAGGCGGCCAGGGCGTGGCAGCTATGGACAAGGCGATGCGCGGGGGGCGGCTGGTGGCGTCCTTCCCGGTCGACATGGACGACCAGATCATGCTGGTCACCTCCACCGGCCAGTCGATCCGGTGCCCCATCGACGGTATCAGTTTCCGCTCGCGCGGGGCCGGCGGGGTCAAGGTGTTCGACACCGCCAGGGGCGAAGAAGTCGTTTCGGTCGCCTGGATCGCCGAGCAGAGCGAAGACGACGGCGAGGCCTGATCGAAGCCGCAACGGCACCCGGCTGACGCGAATCCCGGGACAATTGCGCCCATTCCGCGGCATTGACCCGCAAACGCGGCGCGATTGCGGCACATTCCCAGAATTGGCCCGAATTGCGCCCTGCCAGGGCCCGCATCCGCCAAGCAACTACCCTCAAGCCGTGGGGCGCTGTCAAACTGGGAAATGTAAAGATGTTGAATACACGTGCAGTCCGTCCGGTCGAAGTCGGCGTCATGATGTCCCGGACTATCGTCGCGATCGTCCGGATCCTGATCGCCAGCTACTTCCTCGCCATGGCCACCGGGCTCGTGTTCGACCCCGCCAGCCGCACCTTCCTCGACCCGATCCTGCCGCACGATCAGGCGCAGTTCATCACCACCGTCTACCTCTACCTCACGGCCTTCGCGATCATGGTGGGTGTGCTGGTCCGCCCCGCCGCGCTCTTGCTCGCGATCTACCTGTTCTGGTCCGGGTTCCTGCACTACGATCTGTCCAGCGCGGCCGCGCTCAACGATTTCTGGCGCGATATGGCGCTTCTCGGCGCGGTCCTGATGATCGCCGTGACCGAACAGGGCGCCGGCGCCCAGGTGCGTGTCTGGCGCCGCAAGGTCATGCCGCGACGCGTCCATAAGGACGAGTTCAGCAGCCTGGATGGCGCCAACGCCCGGCCCCGCGCCGCCAAGCCCGGCCGGGCGATCCTGACCGGAGTGGCCCACGCCACCGGTGAAATCGACATCTACGAATGCACACCCGATCACGACGCCGACGATGTCGACAACCTCTTCGCCGATCTTTGGGACGAGACCGAGACGATCCCGGCGCTCACCCATTCCTGAGCCTTTCCTTCCTGTGCCCGGTCCCCTAAACCCGGGCGCATGTCTTGTGTTCTGAACATCGCCGGCGGCGGCATGGCCGGGTCCGAAGCCGCCTGGCAGGCCGCCAATGCGGGGCTCGACGTGGTGATCCACGAAATGCGCCCCGAGACAGGCACCTTCGCCCACCGCACCGGCAATTTGGCCGAGATGGTCTGTTCCAACTCGTTCCGCTCGGATGACGACGAACAGAACGCCGTGGGCCTGCTGCACTGGGAGATGCGTGCGGCAGACAGCCTGATCATGGAGATGGCCGATGCCCACGCGCTGCCTGCCGGAGGCGCGCTCGCCGTCGATCGCGACCCCTTTGCCCAGGCCGTGACGAACCGCCTCCGCGCCCACCCACGGATCACCGTCAATGGCGGCGAACTGACAACCCTGCCCCGCACCGGTACCTGGATCATCGCCACCGGCCCGCTGACCTCGGGCGCCCTTGCCCAGGCGATCCGGGCAGAGACCGGCGCGGAGGCGCTGGCCTTCTTCGACGCCATCGCCCCCATCGTCTATGCCGAGTCGATCGACATGAGCCAAGCCTGGTTCCAGTCCCGCTACGACAAGGGCGAAACCGAGGAGGACCGCCGCGCCTATCTCAACTGCCCGATGGACCAGCCGCAATACGACGCCTTCATCGACGCCCTCCTGGCCGCCGAAATGACCCAGTTCAAACCGGGCGAGACAGCCGGCTATTTCGACGGCTGCCTGCCGATCGAGGTGATGGCGGCACGCGGCCGCGAAACCCTGCGCCATGGACCGATGAAGCCGGTGGGCCTGACCAACCCGCACAATCCGGACAAAAAACCGCATGCCGTGGTGCAGTTGCGCCGCGACAACAAGCTTGGCACGCTTTTCAACATCGTCGGCTTCCAGACCAAGATGAAATATGGCGCGCAAGCCGAGGTGCTGCGCATGATCCCCGGCCTGCAAGAGGCCCGGTTCGCCCGGCTTGGTGGCATCCACCGCAACACCTTCATCAATTCGCCCACATTAATCGACGCCCGGATGCGTCTGAAATCTCAGCCGAATATCCGCTTTGCCGGCCAAATCACCGGGGTCGAGGGCTATGTCGAATCCGCAGCCATGGGGCTCTTGGCGGGCCGCCTCGCCGCGGCGGACCTGCGCGGCGCATCACTGGCCCTGCCGCCGCCGGAAACGGCGACGGGCGCGCTTGTCACCCATATCACCGGCGGCGCAGAGGCCCGGACATTTCAGCCGATGAACGTCAATTTCGGCCTGTTTCCGCCGGTGGATCTCGGCGGCGGCCGCCGCAACCGCCCGGCACGCTACAAGGCCTATACCGACCGTGCCAAGGCCGCCTGGACGGCGTGGCTGTCTCAGACCGCGCTCGCCGCCTGACACCGTACGAATTTTCGACGAAAATTCGTCTGTCCGCATTTCCCGGTTCCGCCAAAGCCACCCTGCGCTTAAACTGCGCCCATGGCAGGGACATTCTTCGACAAGGTCTACAATCTCGGCGATGCGGGCGAGACCCGCGACTTTTACGACCGCTGGTCGGACCAATACGATGCCGACGTCACCGGCGCAGGCTATGCCACGCCGGGCCGCGTTGCGCGCGCGCTGGCGTCGCAGATGGCCGACCTCACCGTCCCGATCCTCGATTTCGGCTGCGGCACAGGCATATCGGGCGGCGCCTTGCGCAACGCAGGGTTCACCACCATCGACGGTCTCGATCCCTCGGCCGAGATGCTGGCAGGCGCCCGGGAAAAAGGCATCTACCGCAGACTGACCCACACCAACCCCGGCGACCCGGCTCCCGCGGGCTATGCCGCGATTGCCGCGATCGGGGTCATCGGGTGCGGGGCCGCGCCGGTCTCGGTCTTCGACGAGATCATGGCCGCGCTTGCACCCGGCGGGCTGTTCACGCTCAGCTACAACGACCACGCGCTGGAAGAGCCAGACTACGAGGGCAAGCTGAAAAGCTACACCGACACCGGCAAGGCCAGGCTCCTGGTCGAGGAATACGGCCCGCACCTGCCGGAACTCGGCACGAACTCCAAAGTCTATGTGCTTGAAAAGGCGTGACTTACGTCACGCGATTCGCCCCCTCGCCCACGGGACCGCTGCATCTCGGCCACGCGTTTTCCGCCCTCACCGCCTTTGACCGCGCCCGCGCACGCGGCGGAACCATGCTGCTGCGGATCGAAGACATCGATGCCGAACGCTCGAGACCCGAATGGGAAGCCCTGATCTACGATGATCTGGCCTGGCTCGGTCTCGACTGGCCCAAGCCCGTGATGCGCCAATCCGACAGGCTGCTTGCCTACCGCGCCGCACTGGATCGCCTCGTTGCCATGGGTCTCTGTTTCCCCTGCCGCTGTTCGCGCGGCGACATCCGTGCCGCCCTCTCGGCCCCGCAGGAGGGTGCGCCGGTCCATGGGCCCGACGGCCTTGTCTACCCCGGCACCTGCCGCGGCCGGCCGATGTCAGACGCAGCCTCGACCGACGTCATCCGGCTGAACATCTCCGCAGCCGTCCGGCGACTCGAGAGGCAGCGCCGCCCAGGGCTGAGTCCGGGGCCTCCCTCGGCGTTGAGCTTCACCGAGACCGGCCCCCTTCACGGCGGCCGCCATTGCCTTTCCGGCGTCATCGCCGCCAACGGCATCGGCGACGTCATTCTCGCCCGCCGCGACATCGGCACGTCCTATCATCTTTCGGTCGTCATCGACGACGCCGCACAAGGCATCACCGAGGTCGTCCGCGGCGCCGATCTGTTCGACGCGACCCACATCCATGTCCTGCTGCAGGACCTGCTCGGCCTGCCCCGCCCGGTCTATCACCACCACGCCCTGATCCGCGACGACGCCGGCAAGCGGCTTGCCAAACGCGACGACGCCCGCTCGATCCGGCGCTACCGCGAAGACGGTCTCTCGCCCGCAGAGGTCCGCCGCATGGTCGGCCTTGGCGGTCCGGACCCGTCCTAGTGTTGCCGGAATTGTCTCTGACAAAGCCAGGAGCTTAGAATATACCTCCCAACGGCACCTCATCACATCGGCGCCATCAGCTCCACTTCCTCATCTTCCCGGACCGCCGTGAAGAAACAGCTTTTCCGGTTCGTGTGACAGGCCGGTCCCGTCTGCCGCACCACGGCCAGCAAACAATCCCGATCGCAATCCACCCGCAGATCGACCAGTTCCTGAATGTGCCCGCTGGTCTCGCCCTTCACCCAGAACGTCGCCCGCGACCGCGACCAATACGTCACCCGCCCCGTCTCAAGCGTCCGCTCCACCGCCTCGGCGTTCATCCAGGCCAGCATCAGCACCTCGCCCGTCGAGGCCTCCTGTGCGATCACCGGCAGCAGTCCACGGGCGTCATAGACCAGGGTCGAGGGATCGAAGGCCATCGGTTTTCCTTTTCAAGCCAGAAACGCCAACCTATGTAGAGGGTCGAACAAGGTGAGAAAAGCCATGAGTGACGCCGATCTGATCAAGCTCTATTCCGGCCGAATCCTGGAACTGGCCGCCGACATACCGTTGACCGACCGGCTGGACGGCGCTCAGGCGACGGTCAAGAAACGCTCGCCGCTTTGCGGTTCGACCGTTACCGTCGACATTTCGACCGAAAACGGCCGGATCACCCGCTATGGCCAGGACGTCAAGGCCTGTGCCCTCGGTCAGGCCGCCGCGGCGGTCGTCGGCGGTAATATCCTCGGCCGCACCCGTGCCGAGGTCGAAACCGCCCGCGATCAGCTGAAGGCGATGTTGAAATCCGACGGTCCGGTCCCCGACGCCCCGTTCGACGGGCTCGAGGTTCTGATGCCCGCGCGCGAGTTCAAGAACCGCCACGCCTCGATCATGCTGACGCTCGAAGCGGCGGCCGAGGCCATGGCGCGGGCCGAAAGCGCCGCCTGCGCCTGAACACCCCCCCGTCCCGGGCAACAAAAAAACCGCCGCACTCCGGGGACAAGGGAGGCGGCGGTCAGTGGCGTCTGTTCAGATTACCGGCCAGCCCGGGAGCGGGAAGGATCGCTCTGCCGGCGGCAGGGACAGGCAGTCGGCAAGCGCGTCGGCCAAAGGGACAGTTGACGACGCGGGAGACCGGCCGGAAACAGGACGCAGGCAGATCAGATCATCACGGGCAGGTACAATCCGGCGAGCAGTATCAAAACCAGGGCGGTGGCCCCGGCCAGGTCCTGCACCAGCGTCGGCGCCGAGCGGGACAGTGCGGATTTCAGATCGGTGAACATTGTCGGTAGCTTTCGTTGTTTGTTGCCTATTTGTTCTCAAATTTGAGTCGATTTGTAAAGAACTTTTTAGGAACAAATGTGAACAAAATGCGATTCGCAGTTAACCCACTGAAATCAAACGAACTGCCTTGTCCTGTTCCATCAGCCAAAGCAACGCCCGCGCCGCCTGGCCGCGTTCGCCCGTCAAGGCCGGATCGTCCGCCAAAAGCTTGCGGGCGTCGGTTTGCGCCAACGCCATCAACGCCGATTGCCGTTCCAGATCCGCGATGCGAAACTTCGGCAATCCGGATTGCGCCGTCCCGATCACATCGCCTGCGCCACGCATGGCAAGATCTTCCTCGGCGATGCGAAAGCCGTCCTCGGTCTCGCGCAGTATCTCCAGCCGCCGCCGTCCGCCCTCGGACAGCGGGGGTTGATACAACAGCAGACAGGTCGAGGCCTCCGAGCCGCGCCCGACGCGGCCCCTCAATTGGTGCAGCTGCGCAAGCCCGAAGCTTTCGGCGCGTTCGATCACCATGATCGAGGCGTTGGGAACGTCGACCCCGACCTCGATCACTGTCGTCGACACCAGAACCCGCGTGTCCCCGCCGACGAAGCGCGCCATCGCGGCGTCCTTGTCGCGCGGCGGCATCTGGCCATGAACCAATCCAACGGCCCCGTCGCCCAAGGCCGCACGCAGATGCTTGAACCGCTCTTCGGCCGCGGTCATGTCCACTGCTTCGCTTTCCTCGACCAGCGGGCAGACCCAATAGGCCTGGCGCCCGCTGCCGATCGCATCGCGCAGATGGTCCACCACCTCGTCCATCCGCCCCGCCGAGACCAGGGCCGTGGTGACCGGCAGCCGCCCCGGCGGCTTTTCGTCCAGCACCGAGACATCCATGTCGCCATATTGCGCCAGCGCCAGCGAGCGCGGGATCGGCGTCGCCGTCATCACCAGCATATCCGCCGCCCGGCCCTTGCCCCCCAGTTCCATCCGCTGGGCCACCCCGAACCGGTGTTGCTCGTCGACCACGGCAAGACGCAGATCCCGGAACGCCACGTCGGGCTGAAACACGGCATGGGTTCCCACCAGTATCTGGATGTCACCGGCCTGCAACGCCGCCAGCTTGGCCTTGCGCTCGCCTCCCTTGTCACGGCCTGTCAGGATCTCCAGCACAACGCCGGCCGCCTCGGCGAGCGGACGCAATCCCTCCAGATGCTGCCGTGCGAGAATTTCGGTGGGCGCCATCATCACGCCCTGCCCGCCCGCCTCGACCGCCACCAGCAGGGCCATCAATGCCACCAGCGTTTTGCCCGCGCCGACATCCCCCTGCAACAACCGGTTCATCCGGACAGGCCGTGCCATGTCGTCGGCGATCTCGGCGATCGCCCGCGTTTGCGCACCCGTCGGCCGGTATGGAAGCGTTTCCAGAACCTTGGACTGTAACCTTCCAGTGCCTGCCGAGGCGAGCCCCTTGCCCTTGCGCACGACGGACCGTGCCAGTGCCAGGGTCAGTTGATGCGCCAGCAACTCGTCATAGGCCAACCGTTGACGCGCCGGGGCCGTCAACGCCAACTCGTCGGCCGAGAGCGGGTTGTGCACCGTCTCGATCGCCGTTTTCCAGTGCGGCCATCCCTCCCGCGCGCGTAGGGCGGGGTCGATCCATTCCTCTAGATCCGGACACAAGTCCAGCGCCGAACCCGCCGCCTTTGCCATCATCCGCTGCGTCAGTCCCGCGGTCAGCGGATAGACAGGTTCGAAGAGCGGAATTTCCTCGGCCTCGTCCAAACGCAGCATGTGGTCGGGGTGCACCATCTGAGCGATCCCGTCGAACAGCTCGACCTTGCCCGATACCACCCGGCGCTGACCGCTCGGCAATTGCCGGCGCAGATAGTCCTCGCGCGCATGGAAGAACACCAGCTGAAACGTGGTCTGCGCGTCGCGTACCTCGACGCGATACGGCCGGCCCTTGCGGCTCGGCGGCTGATGATGGCCGATCTCGACCTCGACGGTCAGAACGGCCGGCAATTCCGCTCCCAGAACAGACGTGCGGTGCCGCCGGTCGACCCCGGAATAGGGCAAGGTGAACAGCAGATCTCGCGGCTTTTCCACGTCGAGCTGCGCAAAGATCCTGGCGGTTTTCGGGCCCACCCCGTCGAGTGTCTCGAGCCCCGCGAACAACGGGAACAAGATTTCCGGCCGCCCGGTCATGCCTCGCCGATGAGATCCAGCCAGGTGTCCTCGTCGATGGTCTCGACACCCAGATCGGCGGCTTTTTTTGCCTTCGACCCCGCGCCCGGGCCCGCCACCACCAGATCGGTTCTTGCCGACACGCTGCCCGACACCTTGGCGCCCAACGCCTCTGCCCGCGCCTTGGCCTCGGCGCGCGTCATCTTTTCCAGCGTGCCGGTGAAGACAACGGTCTTGCCCGCGACCGGGCTGTCGACATTGCCCCTGGGGGCGACGTCCTGCACATCCAGTTGCGCAACCAGCCGGTCGATCGAGGCGCGCTCGGCCTCTTGGTGGAACGCGGTCACCAGCGACGCCGCCATCACCGCCCCCACGCCGTCGATGGCGATCAGGTCGTCCCATTCCGGGCCCGCGCCGACCTCGGCTGCGGCAATCGCACCTTCGAATGCATCCCAGGTGGTGTAGTGCGCCGCCAGCAGTGCCGCCGCGCTTTCGCCCACATGGCGGATGCCAAGGGCGAAGATGACACGGTTCAGTGGAATTTTCCGCTTTTCCTCAATGGCTTCAAAGAGGTTGTTCGCGCTCTTCTCCCCCCAGCCCAGCCGGTTTTCAAGTTTTGAGACATTGCGGCGATCCCGGTCGGCCAGAGTGAAGATGTCCGCCGGTTCGCGGACCGGCAGGGTCTCGTCGGCATAGAGCATCTCGACCTGCTTGGCGCCCAGCCCGTCGATGTCAAAGGCGGCGCGGCCGACGAAATGCTTCAGCTTTTCAACCGTTTGAGCCGGGCAGATGATGCCCCCCGTACAGCGGCGCACTGCATCGCCCTCTTCGCGCACCGCCTCGGAACCGCATTCCGGACAGAGCTGCGGAAACTGGTAGGGCGTGGCGCAGTCGGGCCGCTGGCTCAGATCCACATCCGCCACCTTCGGAATGACGTCGCCCGCGCGGTAGACCTGCACCCAGTCACCTTCGCGGATATCCTTTCCGCCACGGATCGGGTCGCCATTTGCGTCGCGCCCGGCGATGTAGTCCTCGTTGTGCAGCGTCGCGTTCGACACCACGACGCCGCCCACCGTGACCGGCGCCAGCCGCGCCACCGGGCTCAGCGCTCCGGTGCGCCCCACCTGGATCTCGATCTTTTCCAGCCGGGTCCAGGCCAGTTCGGCCGGGAACTTATGCGCAATCGCCCATCGGGGGGTTGTCGATCGGACGCCGAGCCGGCGCTGCAGGTCGAGGTCGTTCACCTTATAGACCACGCCATCGATATCGTAGCCGAGCGTCGCCCGCTGCACCTCGATCCTGGCATAATGCGCCAGCATCTCCTCGGGACCGGCGCATGTCTCGGTCAGGTCGTTGACCTGAAACCCCAGCTCCTTCAGGCGCCCGATCGCGCCGCTCTGCGTCTCGCCCAGGGGCGCGCTGACCTCGCCCCAGGCATAGGCGAAAAACCTCAGGGGACGTGCACGGGTGATCCCGGGATCCAACTGGCGCAGCGACCCTGCCGCGGCGTTGCGGGGGTTGGCAAAGCTCTTGCCGCCGGCCTCGGTCTGGCGTGTGTTCAACAGCTCGAAGTCGGCATGGCTCATATAGACCTCGCCCCGGACTTCCAGAACATCCGGCGCACGGTCGAGGTCCCGGGGAATGTCGCCGATCGTCAGGGCGTTGGCAGTGACGTTTTCACCGGTTTCGCCGTCCCCGCGGGTCGCCGCCTGGATCAGCCGCCCGCCCTCATAGCGCAACGACAGCGACAGCCCGTCGATCTTCGGCTCGGCGGTGTATTTCAGCACCGGATCGCCGTCGCGAAGGCCCAGATAGCGCCGTACCGTCTCGTCGAAATCCCGCACATCGGCGTCTTCGAAGGCATTGGCCAGCGACAGCATCCGCACGGCATGGGTGACCTTGGCAAACGTCTCGCCGACCGGGGCGCCGACCCGGTCCGATGGGCTGTCCCGACGCTTCAAATGCGGAAAGGCCGCCTCGATCTCGGCATTGCGCCGTTTCAGGGCATCATACTCCGCGTCCGAAATCTCTGGCGCGTCTTCGGTATGATAGGCCGTGTTCGCCCGCGCGATGGCGTCGGCGAGCCGCGCGAGTTCCGCCCGTGCCTGATCCTCGGTCAGTACCGCAACATCGCTGGTCTCAGACACTCGGGTCCCCCGAAGAAAGAAGGTGCGCCCCATAATTGATAGGAGCGCACCCCCGAGACGTCCAGACCGTGAGTGTGGATCGGATTGGTTTTGCTATGGCCGCCGGGGTTGCCCGACCGGCGCGGCCGAGACGACGTCAGGCGCCGATGGCCAGTTGCTCGGTCATCTCTTCCGGTTCGGGGTCGCGCAACACATAGCCGCGCCCCCAGACCGTTTCGATATAGCTCTCGCCGCCGGTCGCTTTGGACAGCTTCTTGCGGAGCTTGCAGATGAAAACGTCGATGATCTTCAGTTCCGGCTCGTCCATGCCGCCATAGAGATGGTTCAGAAACATCTCCTTGGTCAGCGTCGTGCCCTTCCGCAGCGACAGGAGTTCGAGCATCTGGTATTCCTTGCCGGTCAGGTGCACCGGCTTTCCCTCGACATCCACCGTCTTGGCGTCGAGGTTCACTTCGATGAGGCCGGTGCGGATCACCGATTGGGAATGCCCCTTCGAGCGGCGGATAATGGCATGGATGCGGGCCACGAGTTCTTCGCGGTGGAACGGTTTGGTCAGATAGTCGTCGGCGCCGAAACCGAACCCCTTCAGTTTGTTTTCGGTGTCGTCCGCACCGCTGAGGATCAGGATGGGCGTCTCGACACGGGCCAGACGCAGCTGCCGCAATACGTCATGCCCGTTCATATCGGGTAGATTGAGGTCCAAAAGGATCAGGTCATAGTCATAAAGCTTGGCAAGATCGATTCCCTCCTCTCCCAGATCCGTGGCGTAAACATTCAGGTTGGCATGGGTCAGCATCAATTCGATGCTGCGTGAGGTGGTTGGGTCGTCTTCGACCAACAAGACCCGCATATCGGCAACTCCACTCTGACCGCTCTGTTAACATTACTGTGAACAAGAAAGGTTAACCACACGTTAAAAGTATTTGTCAAAGATTTCGCTCAACCGTGGCTCAACGGTACTTTTGTATTGCCGTCGCTTTCAATGCCGCTTCGCCATGGGTCTCGATCGCCGCGCGCCAGGACGCGAATTCATCCTCGCTGAGCTCATAGGTGTCGAGCGCCTCTTTCAACGACATCAGCCCCGCCGAGACACCGCGCACGACGGCTGCCTTGCGGCTGGCGACCCAGCGCCTTGTGTCCGGCGCGGGCATATCGGCGCGCGACATCGTGCTGCCGTCGGGCAATGTGACGGTTCTCGGCCCGTCGACCTTGCGTAGATACATATCTTCGATCCCCTCGTACGTGATGGACGGGATCATGGGTTGAAGGGGTTTAAGGACCGGTGAAGCCCGGCCTTGAGAGTTCCGCGCATTTTTCTATATTCTGCGGAACCTTTAAGGACTTCTTAAGATGCCGCTCGACGCTAAGCTGAACTCGCTGGGGTTCGCCAAACCGCCAGCCGCGACCCGTGTCGTCGTCGCGATGTCGGGAGGTGTGGATTCGTCCGTTGTCGCGGCGGAGCTTGCGCGCGAGGGCTACGATGTGGTGGGCGTCACGCTGCAGCTTTACGACCACGGGGCCGCGCTTGCCAAAAAGGGCGCATGCTGCGCCGGAATCGACATTCACGATGCGCGGCAAGTCGCTGAAAAGATGAACTTTCCGCATTATGTTCTGGATTACGAGAACATTTTTCGCGACGCGGTGATCGACGAGTTTGCCGATAGTTATCTCGCCGGTGCCACGCCGGTGCCCTGTATTCGCTGCAACGAAAGAGTGAAATTCAGGGACCTTCTGGAAACCGCGCGCGACCTCGACGCCGATTGCATGGCAACGGGGCATTACATTCAGCGAAAGATCGGCCGTCACGGACCAGAACTGCACATGGCCGCCGATGCCGCGCGCGATCAATCCTATTTCCTGTTCTCGACAACGCCCGAGCAACTGGCATTTCTGCGGTTCCCGCTGGGACATCTGACATCCAAGGTCGAGACCCGGGCGCTGGCGTTGCGGCACGGGCTGCCGGTGGCCGACAAACCCGACAGCCAGGACATCTGTTTCGTGCCGGATGGGAACTATGCGTCGGTGATCGAGAAACTGCGGCCGGGCGCCGCCGAGCCGGGGGAAATCGTGCATGCCGACGGGCGGGTTCTTGGCGACCACCGCGGGCTGATCCATTATACGGTCGGGCAACGTCGGGGCCTTGGGATCGGCGGGCTTGACGAGCCGCTCTACGTGGTCAGGCTCGATGTGGACGCCCGCCGGGTGATCGTCGGGCCGAAAGAGATGCTGTCGACCCGGACCGTTCCGGTGCGCGAGGTGAACTGGCTTGGCGACGCCCCGTTCACATCGCGGCCCGCCTGGAACCTGGCGGTCAAGGTCCGCTCGACCCGTCCGCCGCGCGAGGCGGTGGTGCGGCCTCTGAGCGAGACCGAGGCCGAAGTGGACCTTGTGGTTCCCGAGGAAGGCGTGTCTCCGGGACAGGCCTGCGTGTTCTACGCGCCCGAGGGCAGCCGGGTGTATGGCGGCGGCTGGATCTGGCGCGGCGCCTGATTTCGGTCGCGTCGCCTCGGCGATCAAAGATCGGACAGCGGTCCGGCGCACAGACATCGGACTCAACGGCCTTATCAAGCTCGCAGCGACCGATACACCTTACGGGCCCCTTTCCTGCTGGGCGGCCAAGCCGTCCAGAACGGCCCGCGCCGCCCTGTGCCCGGGCGGTTCGGCGCCCTTGCCGAGCTTCGCCATCGTTTCGGCCATCGCCTGGATCTGCGCGGCCCGTGCGCGCCCGTCGCCGATCAGATCGTTCAGTGCCCCGGCGATGGCGGCGGGCCTGCAGTCCGGTCCCAGGAATTCGGGGATCGTGTTCCGGCCCGAGACCAGGTTCACAAGCGTCACCGTGTCGGTCTTCAGCATACGGCTCATGATCTGCCAGCTGAACCAGTTCATGTCATAGGCGATGACCATGGGCGTCGCCGCAGCAGCCAGTTCGAGCGAGACCGTTCCGGACGCGGCCAGGGCATAATCCGCCGCCGCGAACGCCGCCCGCTTGCGTGCCAGCGCCTGCGAATCGGACATGGCACGCGGATCGAGGCACACCGGATCCCCCGGCCAATTCCTTGCCGCTTCGATCGCGGCGCTTGCAACCGGCCCCGCCGCCGGCAGGACGACCCGAAGCTCCGGATGGCTGGCCAGGACGGGACGCAGCGCTTCGCCGAACACCGGCGCCAGCCGGCTGACCTCTCCGCGCCGCGATCCCGGCAGCACCAGCAGGATCGGCGCCGCGCCGAGTCCGGTCTCCGCCCGAAACGCCGCAATGTCGTCCGGGCCGGCCTGCGGTTCGGCCACCACCGGATGGCCGACGAAGTCGCAGCGCATGCCAGCGGCCTTCATATAGGGCGGCTCGAAGGGAAGAAGCGCCAGCACCTGATCGATACAGGCCGCCATCTTCCGGGCCCGTCCCGCGCGCCATGCCCAGACCGAGGGGGCGACGTAGTGCACGATGCGCACCTGACTGGCCTGTTTCACAAGCCGCGCGACGCGCAGGCAGAAATCGGGGGAATCGATCGTGATCAGGACGTCCGGACGGGTTTCGATCACGGTTGCCGCAGTTTCGGCGATCCGCCGTTTCAGGTGCCGGTATTTCGGCAGCACCTCGGCAATGCCGAAGACGGTGAGCTCCTCCATCGGGAACCGGCTATGCAACCCCTCGGCCTGCATCAGCGGACCTCCGATGCCGTCGAATTCGACAGCACCCGCCAGATCCCTCAGCCCGGCCATCAGCGCGGCGCCAAGCTTGTCGCCGGAGGCCTCGCCAGCCACGAGAAAGACGCGCATCACGCGGCGGTTCCCCGATCACCGGCGGGCAAGCGTTTTCGAACACACTCGCCAAATTTCTTCGAAGAGATCTGTGCCGCCACGATCATCCCGCGGCCTCTGCGATCAGGAACAGTCCGGCCTCGTCCGCCGCGCCGCAGGTCGCGTCGCGGTCGAGCAACAGGACCCTGCCCGCCTCGATCACGATCCCGGCAAGCCCGGCCGCCGCCGCGGCGGCGATCGTGGCCGGTCCGATGGCGGGCATATCGATCCGCAGGTCCTGCCCTTGCTTCGGCGCCTTCACCAGCACGCCCCTTGCATTCTGGCGCAACCTGGCCGGGGTTTCGGCCACGAAGCGCAGCATGGCGTCGGTGCCTTGCGCGGTCTCCACGCCAAGCGCCTGACCGTCCGCCACGACCGCACCTTGGCCGACATCCAACGGCCCGAGCGCGTCGAGTATCGCGCGCGCACGCGCCGCGTCCACCAGATCGCCGCCCGAAGGCGACGGCCCCGCCAGACGTCCGGGCTCCGCCGTCAGACCGGGCACCAGTTCGTGGGCGCCGCGGACGGCAAAGCCTTCGGCCTCGAAGGCCGCGATCACCGCGCGCAGCAACCCGTCGTCGCCGCCCTGCATCGCGGCCAGAAAGCCAGGCGCCAGCTCGCGCATCTTCGCGTCGAAATTGGCCGGGTTCAGACCGGGGCGCGCAAGCCCGCCGGCAAAGACCACGTCGGTCACACCTGCGGCATGCAGCGCCGCGAACATCTCTCCGAACCGCTCGTACGACAATTCGACCGCCTCGGTCCCCGGCAACTCGACCGCCAATCCCGCGAAATGCCCGAACAGCGCCTTGGGATGCGCCGCGGCCAGCAGTCCCGGCAGGCTGCCCTGCCCGGCGAGTATGCCCAGGCGCGCCATCAGCCGGGAGTCAGAAAGGATCGGTCAGAGGCGGACAGGATGAACTCCACAACCTCGCGCACATAGTCGCTGTCGGTCTCGTCCGACAGCCGCCGCGCGCGGTCCTGGAACGCGCCTTCGCCCTGAGCCAGCATCTGATAGGCGGCGCGCAGCGCGGTGATGTCGGACCGCGCGACGCCCTTGCGCTTCAGCCCCACGAGGTTCAGCCCGTCGAGCTGCCCGCGCGGGGCCTGGACCAGCCCGTGCGGGATCACATCGTTGGTCACCATCGTCACCGCGCCGATGATCGCGCCGCGGCCGATCCGGACCCATTGGTGGATTCCCGACAGCCCGCCGATGATCACGTCGTCGCCGATCTGGCAATGGCCAGCCAAGGCGGCGCTGTTGGCCATGATCACCCGGTCCCCGACATGGCAGTCATGCGCGACATGGGAATAGGCCATGAACAGCCCGTCGTCGCCCACCCGCGTCACGCCGCCGCCGCCCGCCGTCCCGGTGTTCATCGTCACGCCTTCGCGGATGCGGTTGCGCCGACCTATGATCAGCCGGGTCTCTTCGCCGGCGAATTTCAGATCCTGCGGGATCTCGCCGATCGAGGCGAATTGGTAGATGACGGTACCCTCGCCGATTTCGGTCAGGCCGGTGACGACGGCATGGCCCCTGAGTTCGACATCGGCCGCCATGGTAACCTGCGGACCAACCATCGAAAACGGCCCGATCCGGCAGCCCGGCCCGATCACCGCGCCGTCCTCGATCACGGCGCTGGGGTGGATCGTCGCACTGGGGTCGACGCCCATGGCTCAGGCCTCGGCCGGCATGTCGAGCATTGCGGTGAACTCGGCCTCCGCGGCGAGGTCGCCCTCGACCTCGGCCCGGCCCTTGAACCGCCAGATCTTCGAGCCGCCGCGCAGCGTTTCGACATGCAGCCTTAGCACGTCGCCGGGCACCACCTTGCGGCGGAATTTGCATTTGTCGATGGCCATGAAGTAGATCAGGAAATTGCGGTCGGCCAGGCCGCTGTCGACGCCCACCATCACCGCCGCGGTTTGTGCCATGGCTTCGACGATGGTCACGCCCGGCATGATCGGTGCGCCGGGGAAATGGCCCTGGAAATGCGGTTCGTTGAAGGTGACGTTCTTCAGTCCGGTCGCGGATTTCGCGCCGTCGATGTCGATGACCCGGTCGACCAGCAGGAACGGATAGCGGTGCGGGATGATCCGCTGGATCAGGTCGATATCGGCGGTCTTGGGCGCGTCGGTCATGGGCGCGGATCCTTCAAGGCATTCAGGCGGGGACCTCGTAACAATCCTGCCGCAGTGAAACAAGCAGGCTCAGGGCTCTTGCCCCGCAGTGCCGTCGGGCGTCGTCTCTTCCTCGGCGGGCGGGGCTTCGTCGAAGGCCGAATTGATCCGCGCGACGGCCTCTTCGGTGATGTCGATCGTGTCGGCCGACAGGATCACGGATCGGCGGTCCAGCACGGCCAGAGCCCCACGCTCGCGCACGATTTCGGCCAGGACCGGCGTGATCTGGCGAAAGAAGGTCTGGCGTTCCTGATCGCGCCGGCGCTGCAGTTCCAGCGCCTTTGCGTCCTGCTCGGCGCGCAGTCTTTGAACCTTTTCGTCAAAGGCGTCTGCCAGCGCGCGAAACTCGTCGGGGGCCAGCGTCGGGCGCAGTTCCGTCAGCTCCAGTTCCTCGGCGGTCAGTTCCGCCTCGATCACGCGGTTTTCTGCAGCCAGCTGCGCCGCCGCGGCTTCGATTGCTGCGCTGATCTCTTCGGCGGCGCGCGACCCGGCAAACAGCCGTTCCTGGTCGAGCGTCAGGATCGGCGAGGGCACGCGCAGCGCTTCCTGAGCCTTGACCTGCCACATCGGAACAAGCAACACCGCCGCAACCAAAAGCCAGCCGCGCGGGCCAATCATTGGCTAGAACCGGGTCGAGATGGTCAGGTCGAATTCCCGCTCGATATCATAGGGTTCCTTTTGCAGGGCCTTCGAGAAGTTGAACCGCAAAGGCCCGATGGGCGTGTCCCAGAACACCGAGAATCCGATGGCAGAGCGCACGCGCGCGCTGTCGTCGACCGCCGTAACCGGTCCGCCGATCGGCCCGCCGGCCGTATCGTCCAGATCCCAGACGGTTCCGACATCGAGGAACACACCGCCCGAGACGCCATATTCTTCGGGCAAGCCCAGCGGGAAATCCGCCTCGAACCGCGCCACGGCGAAGAAGTTGCCGCCAAGCGCATCTTCGTTCGTCGCGGCGAGATCGCGCGGGCCAAGTCCGAAATAGTCGAACCCGCGCATCTTTCCGTTCAGGAAGTAGCGGTCGGTCACCCGGGTCACGCCGCCGCTCAGCGTCGTGATCGCACCGCCTTCGAGAATCGCGCGCAGCGTCACATCGCCGTTCAGCACCTTGGTCTCGCCCACGACCAGCGCCTCGGAGCGGACGAACTCGATGTCGCCGCCGACCCCGGCGAAATCCTGGCTCCAGCGGAACAGGACGCCGGCATCGGGGTTCAGGCCGGTGCGCAACGTGCGGTAGCTGTAACTGTAGCCCAGCGAGCTGGCCAACTCGAAGCCACGCGCGGCCTCTCTGTCGATGATCGCCGACGACGCCGCCGGAACGTTGGTGATTTCCGTGCCGTTGAGTTCGTAGTTGAACCCAAACCGGGAAAACTCGCCGATCGGAAACTCAAGCCCGGTGGAAAAGGTCGCCTGCGTGGTGTCGTAAAGCGTTCCCGACGTCGACGAGGCGGTTCCGTAGCTGACGCCGAAGTTGAACGCGACATCCCGGCCCAAGAACGCCGGTTCGGTAAAGCCGAAACTGTATCTCGAGGTATCTTCGCTGGTCCCGATCTCGAAGCTGATCGATTGGCCGCGTCCCAGAAAGTTGCGTTCGGCGAAACTTGCGGTGAATCCGACGCCCGTCTGCGCACTGTAGGTCGCGCCGAAGCCAAGGCTGCCGGTGGGCTGCTCTTCCACATCCACATCGACCACCACGCGGTCGGTGGCAGAGCCCTCGCGCGCATTCACGTCCGCCTTGGAGAAAAAGCCAAGCGCCCGGATCCGTTCCGCCGATTCACGGATTTCGCGCGGATTGAACGGGTCGCCCTCGACGGACCGGAACTGCCGCCGGATCACGCGGTCGAGCGTGGTGGCGTTGCCCTCGATATCGATGCGTTCGACGAAGATCCGCGGTCCGCGCACGACGGCGAATTCGATATCCAGCGTCAGCGTCCTGTCATTGCGGGTGATCCGCGGCTCCACCCGGACGAAGTCAAGGTCGCTTTGAACCGCCAGCCGTTCGAGGCGCGCAATGGTGTTCTCGACGCCGCCGGGGGTATAGGTCTGTCCCGGCCGGATCCGGATTGCCGCCTGATAGGCGTCGGGGTCTATCTCGGGCAGATCGCTGACCGTGGTAATGGCGCCATAGGTGAACTTCTGGCCTTCGCGGACGTTGAAGGTGATGAAGAACGCATTTCGTTCGCGCGAAAACTCGGAGGTGGCCGACAAGATCTGAAAATCGACATAGCCGCGCGACAGGTAGAAATCACGCAGCACCTGCTTGTCGAATTCGATGCGGTCGCCGACGAAGGTGTCGCGCTGGATGATCGCGCGGAACAGCCCGGCCTGTTTCGATTCCAGCACCCGGCGCAGACGCCGGTCGCTGAAATTGCGGTTGCCGACAAAGCTGATCCGCTGAACCTCGACCACCCGGCCTTCGCTGACCTCGAACACAAGGTCCACGCGGTTGTTGGACCGCCGGATGATGACCGGATCGACCGAGGCCGCCAGGCGCCCGCCCTGTTCGTAGGCCTGCACGATCAAAGCCGCGTCCTGTTCGGCCAGCGTCGGCGAATAGACGCGCCGCGACTGCGACCGGATGATCGTCAGCAGGTCCTCGTCCTTCAGCCGCCGGTTGCCTTCGATGCTGATGCGGTTGATCGTCGGATATTCCTGCACCGTGATGACCAGCGTGCTGCCGCGTGGCTCCAGTGCCACAGTCTCGAACAGACCCGACCCCAAAACGCTCTGATAGGCCGCGTTCAGCTGCCCGCCGGACACCGGCTCGCCGCGGGCGATTCCCGCATAGCTGAGGATCGTCGCCGGCTCGATCCGCTGGTTGCCCTGGATCTCGACCGAGTTGAAGACATAGGTCTGCGCCTGGGCCACCTGCGCGATGGCCAAGTAAACCATTGCGGATACGGCGAAAAACAGGAAAGTCGAAGTTCTGAAGATCTGTGCGCCTTTGCGGCGGAGCTGCTCTTTGTGCCCCAATGCCCTTGTCATCTGTCCCAATCCCATTGGCAGCAGGTTTCTTGCCTGACTAACCGTATTGGAATTGCTTGTCAAAAGCCATAAAACACCCAACGCTGCGCAGCATTGAATGTGTGGCCACAAGATATGGTGAGTTTTGACGGGTCGGCCGGGGGATCCGGAATGCTGCGAAAGCTGCTGGCCGTGCCGCGGTTCCGGTTAGAGTGTGACGATGTAGGACGCGGCGAACAGGGCGACCGCGGACATCCCGATGAACAGGAAACGGTCCCAGTTGAGATTGGCCAGGAGTGAAAGGCTGTCGATGCCGGCCTTGAAGGTGTTCATGTCTGCCACCGTTTCGGGTTCACGAAGCGTCTCTCCGTCAGTAGCGTCGAAATGCGGCGCGAATGCGGCAGACGGCCGACGATTCGGCGGCAGGCCGTGAGAGTGCGAGGCCTCTTGACGAAACCGCGGTCTGCCGGTGGCCTGGAGTGGACGTTCACAATCTGCATTCAGGCGCGGAATCAAGGCCGTAGGCCGCCGCGCCATCGCCGACCCGCCCCGGAGGTAAGGCGATTTGCTGGCGTCGCGTATCGGATTGAGGTCGCTCGCACATTGCCGGGATAAATCGAGCCGTTCAGAGGTTTTCGCCGCCTCCCCGCGGGTCGGCGATGGCGCGGCTTATCTCTGAGCGAGCAATGTCCGCTCCAGGCCAAACCCTGACCTACGAGGCCCTCACACCGCATCGCACCTTAGGGACAGAACAGATCGTTGCTGAGTGCAAAGATCATCAGGGTCAAAAGCACCGCCAGCCCGGCGGCCATCAAGACCCTCAACGCACGGTCGCTGGGCGGCCGCCCGCTGATCGCTTCATAGGCGTGGAACACCAGGTGCCCGCCGTCGAGTACCGGGATCGGGAACAGGTTCAACAGACCCACCGCGGTCGACAGGACCGCGATGAACCAGATGAAGCTGTCCAGCCCCTGGCTGGCGGTCGAGCCCGAGGTCTTGGCGATCCCCACCGGGCCGGACAGGTTGCAGGTCCCGATCGCGCCGCTGATCATCGAATAAAGGCCCGTCAGCGACCCCGAGATCACGCCATAGGTGCGCTCAACACCGTAACCGAACGCCTCGAAGACCCCGGGCGTGCGGGTTTCAAGCTCGAATCCGATGTCGCCGGTCATGCCGATCAGCCAGCGTTCCTCCATCCCGTTTTCGGTCTGCACGGCGCCAAGCTTGGTGTTGAAGGAAAACTCCAGCGTCTCGCCCCCGCGCCAGACCTCCAACAGCAGGGTCCGCCCTTCCGAGGCGATCGCCTGCTCCTGCAGCTGAAAGAAGGTGCGCACGGGGTCGCCGTCGATCGACAGGATCACGTCGCCCTCGGCAAGCCCGACCGAATCGGCCGCGGAGTTGGGCGTGATCGCCCCGATCATCGGCAGATAGGGAAACGGCCCCTCGACCTCTTGCCGCCCACCGTCGCGCTCGACCAGATAGGTCAGGTTCGCCTGTTGCGGCAGCTCGCGGGCAAAGGCGGTCAGATCGGCGGGCGTGTCGATTGTCCGGCCGTCCAGCTCCAGAATGATATCGCCGGGCTGCAGCGGCGCGAACACCGCGGGCACCGGCTTCATCCCGGCCACGGTGACGGGCTGGGTCGCCACGCCGATCGCCATCACGAAGCCGGTGAAGATCAGGATCGACAGGATGAAGTTGAACACCGGTCCCGCCGCCACCGTCAGCACCCGCGCCCAAAGCGGCGCGCCATGCATCGTGTGGCGTTTGGTATCGGCGTCGAAATCCTCGTAGTCGTCGCTTGCCCGGTCGCTGACCGCCCCGGCGTCGCCAAGGAACTTCACGTAGCCGCCGAACGGCAGCGCGGCCACCTGCCACTGTGTGCCGTGGCGGTCGCTGCGCGCCCACAGGACCGGGCCGAAGCCTATGGAAAACACTTCCGCCTTGATGCCGCACCAGCGGCCGACGATGTAGTGGCCGTATTCGTGCACAGCCACGATGACGCTCAGCGCGACGATGAAGGCGCCTATTGTGTATAGCGCATTGCCGAAGGTCGGGATCAGGTCGACCATGTTTTCTACTCGTGCCTCTATCTAGCCTCGGGCGGAAATCGCCTCGGCCGCCCGTTGACGGGCGAGATGGTCCATTTGCCGCACGGTATCAAGGGTAATCTGGGCGGAACTAAGGCCCGGGTCGGCTGACAATCGCGTCAGCACGTCTTCGACGACCTCCGCCATGGCGGTGAACCGGATGTCTCCGGCGATGAAGCCGTCGAGCGCCCGCTCCTTCGCGGCGTTGAACGCCGCGCCAGCCAATCCGCCGATCCCCATGACCTCGCGCGCCAGCCGCAATGCGGGCCAGCGCACCTCGTCGGGCGCGCGGAAGGTGAAGGTGCCGATCTGCGCCAGGTCCAGCCGGTGCACCGGCAGCGATTGCCGCTCCGGCCAGTGCAGCGCATAGCCGATGGCGTGGCGCATATCCGGCGGGCCGACATGGGCCATGATCGCCCCGTCGGTGAAACCCACCATCGCGTGGATCAGGCTTTCGGGGTGCACCACGACCTCGATCTGATCCGGACGGACGCCAAAATATTCCTTTGTTTCAATAAGCTCCAGGGACTTATTGAACATGGACGCCGAATCGATCGTGATCCGCCGGCCCATGTCCCAGTTCGGGTGGCTCGACGCCTCGTCCGGCGTGGCATGCTCCAGCGCCTCGAGCGGCCAGTCGCGGAACGCGCCGCCCGAGGCGGTGATGATGATCCGTTCGACGGCGGCCATCTCTTCGCCGACCAGCGCCTGGAACACCGCGGAATGCTCGCTGTCGACGGGCAGCACCTGCGCGCCGTGATCCCGCGCCGTGGCCATCAGCATTGCCCCGGCCGTTACCAGGCTTTCCTTGTTTGCCAAGGCCAGCGTCGTGCCGTGCTTCAGCGCCTCGAGCCCCGGTGCCAGCCCCGCCGCGCCCACGATGGCGGACATGATCCAGTCCGCCGGCCGCGCCGCCGCCTCGAGCAGCGCCGCCTCGCCCGCCGCCGTTTCGATACCGCTTCCGGCCAGCGCGTCGCGCAGCTCCGGCAGCTGCTCCTCATGCGCCGTCACCGCCACGTCCGCGCGCAGCCGGCGTGCATCGGCGGCGAGTTGCGTTACATTCGCTCCCCCCGTCAAGGCTATGATTTCATAGGCGTCCGGGTTGCGTGCGATCAGATCGATCGTGTTCTGTCCGATGGACCCGGTGGCCCCAAAGATCGACACCCTCCGAACCATGTCAGAACCGCAGCTCGGGCACGTCGACGACCAGCGCCACCAACAGCATGAACAACGCCGCGCCCAGCAGCGCATCGAACCGGTCGAACAGGCCCCCATGCCCGGGCAACAGGTGTGAGCTGTCCTTGACCCCCATTTTCCGTTTTACCGCGCTTTCCGCCACATCGCCCATCTGCGAGGCAAAACTGAGCACGGCAGAGATCCAGATCAAGTCCCGCCCCGCATCGGTGATCGACAAAAACATCGCGCCCACCAGCGCCGCCGCCACCCAGCCGCAGAGGATTCCCGCCCAGGTCTTCTTGGGGCTGACCCGCGGCCAGAACTTCGCCCCGCCGATCAGCTTGCCGCCGAAATACCCCGCAATATCGGTCGCCACGACCACAAGCACCAGCCAGTAAAGCCAAAGCATACCGTAGACATCGCGGAACACCGTCAATCCATAGCCTGCCAGCGCGATACCGACGGCGTAGGCCGCGAAAATCGGGCGATGCCGGACCAGCAGGCTGACGCCCACGAGCGCAGGTGCGGCGATGATCGGCAATGCGTAGATCCCCGGAAGATGGCGTGCGAGCAGCACGGCAGAGCCGGTCAGCAGCCCCAGTTGCACCGCTTGCGCGGTCAGATCGGGGTTGGTCATCCGCGCCAGTTCCCAGATCATGATGCCGGTGATCAGCGCCGCCAGCAGCGCAAACCAGATACCGCCCAGCCAGATCTCGACAATGCCGACGGCGACAAGCGCCACCCCGGTGATGACCCGCGGACGCAGGTCATCCCACGTCCGCGAGGGTTGGTTCATGTGCGAACGGCACCGAAGCGCCGGTCGCGCGTGCCGTAGCCCGCGACGATGCCCGCGAAGATGTCTTTGGTGAAATCCGGCCAGAGCGTATCGATGAACTCGTACTCGGCATAAGCCGACTGCCAGAGCAGGAAATTGGAGATCCGCGCCTCGCCGCTGGTGCGGACGACAAGGTCGGGATCGGGCAGGAAGTACGTGTCCAGGTAGTGCGCCAGCGTCTCTTCGTTGACCCGCTCGGGATCCACGTTCCCGGCCTTAACTTCGCGCGCCAAGCGCTTGACGGCGCGGGCAACTTCGTCACGGCCGCCATAGTTCAGCGCGATCGTCAGGTGGACCTTGGAATTGTCTGCGGTCAGCAGTTCCAGCTCGTCCATCAGGCGCACCAGCTTTTCGTCCAGTTTGATCCTGTCGCCGATGAACCGCACCCGCACACCCTCGTTGAACAGCGCCTGCGCCTCGCGCTGGATATAGCGCCGGAACAACGACATCAGTCCCGCCACCTCTGACTGGGTGCGTTTCCAGTTCTCGGTAGAGAAGGCGAAGATCGTCAGATACTTGACACCGATATCGGGGCAGCAGCGCACGATCTCCTTGACCCGGCGCGCGCCCGCGTGGTGCCCGAAAAGCCGCGGCTTGCCCCGCTTCTGCGCCCAGCGGCCGTTGCCGTCCATGATGATCGCGACATGTCGCGGGCCGCCCTGGGGAAAATCCTTCACCGCTGCTCCTCTCTCATGCCGAGGGTGCGTCACCCGGGCTCCGCCCGTTCGCGCCTGAAACGATCCACTGGACCGTTTCCGGGACGGCGCTCACACCTGCATGATTTCTGCCTGCTTCGTTTCCAATGCCTCGTCGACCGCCTTGATATGCGTGTCGGTCAGGTCCTGCACTTCGTCGTGCCAGATCTTGTGCTCGTCTTCGGACATGCCCGCCGCCTTGGCCTTTTTCAACTGCTCCATTCCGTCGCGCCGCACGTTGCGGATCGCCACCCGGGCGGATTCGGCGTATTGCCCGGCAACCTTGGTAAGCTCGCGGCGGCGTTCTTCGTTCAATTCCGGGATCGGCAGCATGATGATCGTGCCGTTGGTCTGCGGGTTGATCCCCAGCCCCGATTCCATGATCGCCTTTTCGACCTTCTGCACCAACGACTTGTCCCAGACGTTGATCGTCACCATCCGCGGTTCCGGCACGTTCACCGTGCCGACCTGGTTGACCGGGGTCTGCGCGCCGTAGGCGTCGACCGTGATCGGCTCGATCATGCTGGCCGAGGCGCGGCCGGTCCGGAGCGAGGCGAATTCCTGACGCAAGGCCGTCATCGCGCCATCCATCCGGCGGGTCAGATCATCAAGGTCAACTTCTGTCTCGTCCGTCATCTCCGCCCTCCTCCACACCCGGGGTTAACTGACGGTTTTTCAAGTGTATACCGTCAACCGTGCACGATTGTATAGGTGCCTTGCCCGGCCAGGATGCCGCGGAACCCGCCCGGTTCGTCCAGCGAGAAGACGATGATCGGCAGGTTGTTGTCGCGGGCGAGCGCGATGGCGCTGGCATCCATCACCTTCAGGTTCCGGCGCAGCACCTCGTCATAGGTCACCTGATCGAACCGGGTGGCATCCTGGTGCTGCATCGGGTCCCGGTCATAGACGCCATCGACCTTCGTCCCCTTGAAGATCGCCTCGCAACTCATTTCATTCGCACGCAAAGTCGCTGCGGTGTCAGTGGTGAAATAGGGGTTTCCCGTACCCGCGGCAAAGATGCAGACGCGCCCCTTTTCCAGATGCCGCACCGCGCGGCGGCGGATGTAGGGTTCACAAACCTGATCCATCGGGATCGCCGAAATGACCCGGGTGAAGACCCCCATCTGCTCCAGCGCGGACTGCATCGCCAGCGCGTTCATCACGGTCGCCAGCATGCCCATGTAATCCGCCGTGGTCCGTTCCATCCCCTGGGCGGATCCCTGCAGGCCGCGAAAGATGTTGCCGCCGCCGATCACCATGCAGATCTCGACGCCAAGATCGTGCACCGACTTGACCTCTTCGGCGATGCGCTGAACCGTCGGCGGGTGCAGGCCATAGCCCTGATCGCCCATCAGCGCCTCGCCGGAGATCTTCAGCAGGACACGTTTGTATTTCGTGGTTGGCTCGATCGCTTCCGCCACTGTCATTGCCGTCGCCCCGCCGATGCTTATGCTTGCGGCGCTTATTGCCGGAAGAGCCTGTCATGATCAATGCGGAAGCACGCCGATGCGCCCAGATTGGCTGAAATCGCTCAGCCCCGAGCGCCCGGTTCTGATCGCCGGGCCCACCGCGGCGGGCAAATCCGCCGTCGCGCTCGAGATCGCGTCGGATCAGGGCGGCGTGATCGTCAACGCCGATGCGCTGCAGGTCTTCGCCAACTGGCGGATCCTCACGGCGCGCCCCGGCCCCGAGGAAGAGGCCATCGCACATCACGCGCTTTATGGTCACGTGCCGGGCGATTCGCCCTATTCCGTCGGACATTGGTTGCGCGATGCCGCGCCGCTTCTGCGCTCGGACGCCCGGGCGATTCTGGTCGGCGGAACGGGGCTTTATTTTACCGCGCTCACCCAGGGGCTGGCCGATATTCCACCGACGCCTGCCGAAACACGCACCCTTGCAAGTGGCCGGATGTCGGCCGAGGGGCCGCGCGCGCTGCTGGCAGAGCTCGACGCCGAAACGACCCGCCGGATCGACACCGCCAACCCGGTCCGAATCCAGCGCGCCTGGGAGGTCCAGCAGGCGACCGGGCGCGGTCTGGCCGCCTGGCAGGACGCAACCCCTGCCCCGCTGCTGCCGCTGCAGGACACGCAGCCGCTGCTGCTCGATGCAGACCGGGACTGGCTGAACGGGCGCATCGCCCGGCGATTCGACGCGATGATCGCGGACGGCGCGATCGAGGAAGTCCGGCGCAACCTCGATGCCTGGGACCCGGCCCTGCCGTCGTCGCAGGCCATCGGCGCGCCCGAACTTGTGGATCACCTGCTGGGGAACCGTAGCCTAAATGCCGCAATCGACGCGGCGAAGACGGCGACCCGTCAATATGCCAAGAGACAACGCACCTGGTTTCGGTCAAAGATGCGCGAATGGACGCCGATTCAGCTGCCATGATGGGCCGGCGTCTTGCACTTCGAGGACGAGGCGTGGGGATAACTCGTGTACGACCCTGTGGAAAACTTCGCAATTCGAACCTGATGCGGATCTTCAGCGACACCCGTCCCGACATCAATATGTCGTTGAAAACCAGACGGTTCCGCGTCGAACCTGTTCCTCGACTGACGCCCGAGACCCGCTGGCGGACCGAGGCGATGCGCAGTTATTCGCAACCTGTGCTTTTGTGGTTCACCCGCGGCCAGGGCCGGATCACCATCGCCGGCGTCACCCATGGATTCGGTCCGCACCACGCGATCTTCCTGCCGCCCGATACGATGCACGGCTACGAAATGCTGGGGCAGGTCTTCGGAATGACGGTGTTTTTTCCCGACGATCCCAGCCTGCGCCTGCCGGAAGAGCCGATGCACCTGCGGTTCCGCGAGGTGCAGCAGCAGGGCGAACTGACCACGATGATCGAGAACCTGCAGCGCGAGATCGATGGCGACCAGCCCGGCAGGAACCGGGCGATGATGGCACATGCCGGGCTGATCGCGGTCTGGCTTGACCGCGAAGTGGAGCACGGCAATCCCGCCGAGCTGCACCCCGATGCCGCACGGCGGCTTGCGGCGGCCTATTCGTCGATGGTCGAGCGGGACTATCGCACCGGCCGCACGATTCACGATTATGCCCAGCATCTTGGGGTGACGCCGACCCATCTGACGCGGTCCTGCAACATCGCCTGCGGGCGATCGGCCTCGGCGCTTCTGACCGACCGAATCCATTTCGAGGCCCGCCGGATGCTTGTCGAAACCCGCCATCCGATCAAGGATATCGCCCGGGACCTGGGTTTTCGGTCGGCAGCCTATTTCACGCGCGCCTTCCAGAAGCACACCGGTCTGACCCCGTCCGAGTTTCGCCGGCAGGGCTGACCTCGCACGGGTTTTTTGGTTGCGACTCACGCGAATGTCGTTTTTCCTCAAGACACATGTCGTTTTTGTGCCTCCAGAAGGCGAAAGCGAACATTGACGCACCGCACCAAACCGTGCGGAATGTTGGACAGGGGGACAACGATCAAGCCAGCCATGAAAGCGACGTGAAACGCCACCGCGGCAGGCAGGGCAAACATACGCCCAACGCGTAACAATAACTGTCTCACAGGGAGAACACGATGACCTTTCACACCAACCCCAAACGGTTGCATCCGGCCGCCGAGATGTACGCACGGGAATACAAGGCCGGCCAGATCAGCCGCCGCGAATTCCTGACGCGGGCCACCGGCATGGGCGTCACCGCGGCGGCCGCCTATGGGCTGATCGGGCTGCCGCAGCCCGCGCAGGCCGGAAGCCACGCGCAGGCGGGCGGCACGATCCGTGTTCAGATGAGCGTGCGGCCGCTGAAGGACCCGCGCACCTATGACTGGTCGGAAATGGGCAACCAGACCCGCGGTTTCCTGGAATATCTCGTCGAGTACAATTCGGACGGCACCTTCCGCGGCATGCTGTTGGAAAGCTGGGAGATCAACGACGACGCCACGCAATATGTCCTGAATGTCCGCCAAGGCGTGAAATGGAACAACGGCGACGATTTCACCGCCGATGACGTGGCGCGCAACATCACCCGCTGGTGCGACAAGAACGAAGAGACCAACTCGATGGCCGGACGTTTCGCGACTCTGGTCGACGAGGGCACCGGTATGGCCATCGACGGCTCGATCGTGCCCGACAACGACGCCAGCACCGTCACGCTGAACCTGCCGAAACCCGATATCTCGCTGATCGCGGGCATGTCGGATTATCCGGCGGCCATCGTGCACAGCTCGTTCGACCCCAACGATCTGACGAACAATGTCGGCACCGGCCCCTACCTGATCGAAGAACTCGAGGTCGGTGTGAAATGCACCATCGTGCGCAATCCCGACCATACCTGGTGGGGCGCCGACGTCTTTGGCGGGCCGTTCCTCGACCGCGTCGAATATGTCGACTACGGCACCGATCCGTCGGCCTGGCTGGCGGCGCTCGAATCGGAAGAGGTCGACATGCTGCATGAATCGGTCGGCGAATTCATCGACGTGATGGACGGCCTCGGCTTTGTGAAGTCCGAAGTGGTCACCATGGCCTCGATCGTCATCCGCCCGAACCAGCTGGCCGAGGTCGACGGCATGAAGCCATATGCCGACGCGCGCGTCCGCCAGGCGATCTCGATGGCCGTCGACAACGCCGTGTGCCTGGAACTCGGCTATGGCGGCCGCGGCTCGCCGGCGCAGAACACCCATCTCGGCCCGGCGCATCCGGAATATGCCGATGTGGGCGATCCGCCGCACAACCCCGGTGCCGCCGCGGCGCTGATGGCCGAGGCCGGCATGGCCGATTTCGAGCACGAGATCATCTCGATCGACGACGACTGGCGCCGCAACACCACCGACGCCGTGGCGGCTCAGCTGCGCGACGCGGGGATCAAGGTCAAGCGCACGGTACTGCCGGGCAGCACGTTCTGGAACGACTGGGTCAAGTATCCGTTCAGCTCGACGAACTGGAACCACCGCCCGCTCGGCGTGCAGATCTGGGCGCTGGCCTACAAGGGCGGCGCGGCCTGGAACGAGTTCGGCTGGGCGAGCGACGAGTTCGACGCGATCCTGGAGGAGGCGCTGGCCGTCGCCGACGCCGAAGCGCGCAGCGAAATCGCCGCCCGCGGCGCCGCACTGATCCAGTCCGAGGGCGTGACGATCCAGCCCTACTGGCGCTCGATCTACCGCCATATGCGCGAGGGCCTGGTGGGCACCGACATGCACATCAGCTTCGAGCATCATCACTACAAATGGGGCCTGGCCGCCTAACACGCGACCGCGCCGACGGGCCGCCCGGGATCATCCGGGCGGCCCTTTTCACAAATGGCGGAGATGCCGGCCCGATCCGGCAGCAAGAGGTCCACGCAACGACCCGCCGATCCGCCGCCTGACCAACAGGGGCCACTATGGGACTATTCATTCTAAGACGTCTCGGGGTCATGATCCTGACCGCGCTCTGCCTGACCTTCGTCGTCTTCTTCCTCACCAACCTGTTTCCGAACCTCGAAAAGCTGGCCAAGACGCAAGGCAACCAGCGGATGTCCGACGAACAGGTCGTCAGCTGGCTTGAAAACCGCGGCTACATGGACCCGCTGTTCGTCAAATACGGCCGCTGGCTGGGCGTCGCGCCGGGGTTCTCGAACACGCTCGATGACGGCACCCGGGTTGGCAATTGCGTCCGCCCCGGCGTCGCAGAGGAAGACACGCCGCGGTTCTGCGGGTTGCTGCAGGGCAGTTGGGGCCTGTCCACCGTCTTCCGCGACGAGGTCGGCACCATAGTGGGCAAGCGCCTGGGGCTGACCGGGTGGCTGATGCTGGCGGTGATGTGCGTCATGGTCCCCGGCGCGCTGATCATCGGTGTGCTGGCAGGGATGCGAGAGGGATCGCGGCTTGACCGCACGCTGTCCACCGTCTCGATCACCACGACGGCGACGCCGGAATACGTCTCGGGCGTTATCTTCATCGCGATCTTCGCCTCGTCCACGGTGGGCCTGAAGTGGTTCAAGGGCACCGCGACAAGTGCGATGGACAACATCACCTGGGAAAACTTCACCCTGCCGGTCCTGACCATCGCGCTTTACGGCATGGGCTATATCGCCCGGATGACCCGCGCCTCCATGGCCGAGGTGATGACCGCCCAGTACATCCGCACCGCGCGGCTGAAGGGTGTCAGCTTCAGCAACATCGTCATGAAGCACGCGCTCAGGAATGCGCTGATCGCCCCCTTCACGGTGATCATGCTGCAGTTCCCGTGGCTTCTGAACGGCGTCGTCATCGTCGAGACGCTGTTCAACTACAAGGGCTTCGGCTGGACGCTGGTCCAGGCCGCCGGCAACAACGACATCGAGCTCTTGCTCGGCGTCTCGGTGGTCTCGGTGATCGTGGTTCTGACGACGCAGCTGATATCCGATATCGGCTATGTCTATCTGAACCCGCGGATCCGGATTTCATAGGGGAGAGGGCGGATGGAACCACTGACATGGACAGGTGCCGCGGGCACCGTTTTGAACCCCCTCCTGATCATCATCGCGGTCGCCTTCGCGGTCTCGGTGCTGGCCAGCATCGTATCCAGCTTCGTCTTCGGCGGCGGCCGTATCCAGTACGGCCCCGACGGCATGGCGGTGGCGACGGGCGGTCTGCCGGGGCTGATCAACAAGGCGCTGACCTACAGCTTCTACGCGCTCGTCGGGATCGTTCTGGCCTATCTGCTGGTCGGGTTCTTCACCGGTCACCGCGGCGGCGGCATCATCGGCGGCGTCGCGGGACAGTTCGCGCCGGTCTGGGTGGCGCTGATCGTCACCTTCGTGCTGTCGATACTGTTCAAGCGCAATCTGGGGCTCTACGGCAAGCTCTTTGACAGCGTGATCGGCATGGTCGGCTTCGGGCTGGTGATGTTCTGGGTCTATACCGCGCTCTTCACCGGCATCTTCGACATGATCGCGACCCATGACCCTCTAACTCAGGTCTCTGGCATGAAGAACAAGGTGCCGGGCACGGTGCTGAACGGCGCCGAAGAGGGCGATTATGCCTGGTATCTTCTGGGCGGCGACAACCTGGCGCGCGATGTCTTCAGCCGCATGGTCGAGGGCAGCGTCACGGTGATCGTGATCGCCCCCTTCGCGACGCTCTTCGCCTTCATGGTCGGCATCACGCTGGGCCTGCCGGCAGGGTATTACGGCGGCAAGCTCGACACCTTCCTGTCATTCCTCGCCAACCTGATTCTGGCCTTCCCGGTCATCCTGCTGTTCTACCTGCTGGTGACCCCGGAAATCGTGCTGACCGGCATCCCCAGCTACATGGCGGCGGTGATGTTCATCTTTCCGATCCTCTTCGTCGGCATCCTGCTGAATTCGCGCTACTACACCCAGCCGAATTTCCGCACGCCGCTCTTGATCGGCGTCCTCGGCATCATGATCTGGTTCTACCTCTCGGGCGTCTCCGCCAAGGGCACGGCGATCAACGTGCTGCCGCCCTTCCTCGATCTCTTCGACATCTCGGGCGGTATCCTGGTCGTGTTCGTTTCGGTGGTCTTCGTCAACTCGCCCACCGTGTTCCGCATCGTCCGGGGCCTGGCGCTCGACATCAAGACACGCGACTACGTCGCGGCGGCGCAGACCCGGGGCGAAGGCCCCTGGTACATCATGCTGTGGGAGATCCTGCCGAACGCGCGCGGGCCGTTGATCGTCGATTTCTGCCTGCGGGTCGGATACACGACGATCCTCTTGGGAACGCTCGGCTTCTTCGGCCTCGGGCTGCCGCCCGAATCGCCCGACTGGGGTTCGACGATCAACGAGGGCCGCAAGCTCTTGTCGATCTACCTGCACCCCGCCCTGCCCCCGGCGCTGGCGCTCCTGAGCCTTGTGCTCGGGCTGAACCTGCTGGCCGACGGGCTGCGCGAGGAAAGCCTGAAAGACTGACGTCGCCCCTTGGGGCGGCGGCACCCCGGACACGGATCCGGGGTCTCGCCTGAAACAAGTGGTCCCGGGTCCGGCCCGGGACGGCGACGGATAGAAAGGGAACACTGCAATGGCCAAGTGGGACTATGACGGCCCGATCCTCGAAATCGACAAACTGTCGATTTCCTTCTTCACCCGGCTGCGCGAAATCCCCGCCGTGATGGATTTCTCGGCCACCGTCCTGCCCGGCGAGGCGCTGGGGCTGGTCGGCGAATCCGGCTGCGGCAAAAGCACCGTGGCGCTCGGCGTCATGCAGGATCTGGGCGTCAACGGCCGCATCGTCGGCGGGTCGATCAAGTTCAAGGGCCGCGACCTGGGCGAGATGTCGATGGAAGAGCTGCGCGATATCCGCGGCAACGAAATCGCCATGATCTATCAGGAACCCATGGCGTCGCTGAACCCGGCGATGAAGATCGGCAAGCAGCTGATGGAAGTGCCGATGATCCACGAGGGCATCACCGAGAAAGAGGCCTACGAGCGCGCGCTCGAGGTGGTCACAGACGTGAAGCTGCCGGATCCCAAACGCATGCTGAACTCGTTCCCGCATCAGCTGTCCGGCGGCCAGCAGCAGCGCATCGTCATCGCCATGGCGCTGATGTCGAAGCCCGCGCTGCTGATCCTGGACGAGCCCACCACCGCGCTCGACGTCACGGTCGAGGCCGCCGTGGTCGAACTGGTCAAGGAACTGGGCGAGAAATACGGCACCTCGATGCTGTTCATCAGCCACAACCTGGGGCTGGTTCTGGAAACCTGCGACCGCATCTGCGTGATGTATTCCGGCGAGGCGGTCGAACGCGGCAGCATCGAGGACGTGTTCGACAAGATGCGCCACCCCTACACGCAGGCTCTGTTCCGCTCGATCCCGCTGCCCGGGGCCGACAAGAATTCGCGCCCGCTGGTGGCTATTCCGGGTAACTTCCCCCTGCCCCATGAACGCCCGCCGGGCTGCAATTTCGGGCCGCGCTGCGATTATTTCGTCGAAGGCGTCTGCAACACCGGCGACGTCAAGATGGTGCCGATCCCGCAGGACGAGCGGCATGAAAGCCGCTGTCGCCGGATCGACGAGATCGACTGGAACGCGCCGATCGTGGCCACCGAGACGCATGCCAAGTCCGAGCCCGGCAACGTCGTGCTGAAGATGGACAACCTCAAGAAATACTACGAGGTGGCGGCCAACGCACTGTTCGGCGGCGGCGACAAGAAGGTGGTCAAGGCCAACGAGACCCTCAGCTTCGAAGCACGCGAATCGGAAACTCTGGCCATCGTCGGCGAATCCGGCTGCGGCAAGTCGACCTTCGCCAAGGTGCTGATGGGTCTGGAAACCGCCACCGACGGCGAGATCCTGCTCGACAACCGCTCCATCGGCGAGGTGCCGATCGAAGAGCGTGACACCAAGACCGTCTCGAGCGTGCAAATGGTGTTCCAGAACCCGTTCGACACGCTGAACCCGTCGATGACCGTCGGCCGCCAGATCATCCGGGCGCTGGAAATCTTCGGCATCGGCGAAAACGAAAACGCCCGCCGCCAGCGCATGCTGGAACTTCTCGATCTGGTGAAGCTGCCGCGCGAGTTCGCCGAACGGATGCCGCGGCAGCTATCGGGCGGGCAGAAACAGCGCGTCGGTATTGCCCGCGCCTTTGCCGGCGGCGCGCGGATCGTGGTGGCGGACGAGCCCGTCTCGGCGCTCGACGTGTCGGTGCAGGCGGCGGTGACCGACCTGCTGATGGAAATCCAGCGCAACGAAAAAACCACGCTTCTGTTCATCAGCCACGACCTCAGCATCGTCCGCTATCTGTCTGACCGCGTTATGGTAATGTATCTCGGCCATGTGGTGGAACTGGGCGATACCGATCAGGTCTTCAGCCCGCCCTACCATCCCTATACCGAGGCGTTGCTGTCGGCCGTTCCCATCGCCGATACCAGCATCGAGAAACAGCACATCGTGCTCGAAGGCGACATTCCCTCGGCGATGAACCCGCCGTCGGGTTGCCCGTTCCAGACCCGCTGCCGCTGGAAGGACAAGGTGCCTGGCAATCTGTGCGAGACCGAGGTGCCGTCGCAGAAAACCCTCGCCGACGGGCATGAGATCAAGTGCCATCTCAGCGACGAGGCCCTTGGCGAAATGGAGCCGGTGATCAAGATCGCGGCAGAGTAGACCGCGCAGGGTTCCGGGCCGGCGCAGGAGGTCGAACGCATGGACTATCCGTTCGATCTGGGCACCTACACCCGGCCCGCGACCCAGGATCACGAGGCGCAGCGCTGGTTCGACCGGGGCATGGTCTGGCTGTTCGGCTATAACCATGACGAGGCCGTCGCCTGCTTCGAGGCGGCGCTGCGGCACGATCCCTCCTGCTGCCTTGCGCGCTGGGGCATCGCCTATGCGCTGGGGCCCAATTACAACAAGCCCTGGGACGTTTTCACCGAGGATGAAAAGGCGCCTTGCCTGGACCGCATTCACGCCGAACTGGCCGCCGCGGCCCCGGCGGCCCCGGTCGAGGCCGCGCTGATCGACGCATTGAAGGCGCGCTCGCCCGCCAGCCCCGATATCGAAACATTTCACCCGTGGAACAACGCCTTCGCCGACCAGATGCGCGCAGTCCACACCGCCTTCCCGGATGATCTCGACGTCACCTTCGTCTTCGCCGAGGCGCTGATGAACCGCACACCCTGGCAGCTTTGGGACCTCGCCACCGGCGAGCCCACGGAACATTCCGCCGGCCCCGAGGCCAAGGCCCTGCTCGACCGCGCCTTCGAACGCGCCGAGGCCTGGGATCACCCGGGCCTCTTGCACATGTATATCCACCTGATGGAGATGTCGCCCACGCCCGAGGCCGCCTTGCGCCACGGCGACAGGCTGACCTGGCTGGTCCCCGACGCCGGCCATCTGGTGCATATGGCCACGCATATCGACGTGCTGACGGGTGACTACCAGAACGTCGTCACCCGCAATCTGGCCGCCGCGAAGGTCGACGCCAAGTTCAAGGATTATGCCGGCGGCGCGAACTTCTATGCGCTCTATCGCATCCACAACCTGCATTTCGCCGTCTACGGCGCGATGTTTCTGGCCCAGCCTTCGGTCGCGCTCGACGCCGCGGCCCGCCTGCGCGCCGAGGTGCCGGACGAGGTGGTCCGCGTCTATCCCGACCTGTTCGAGGCCTTCGTCGCCACCCGTCCGCATGTGTTGATCCGGTTCGGTCTGTGGCGGGACATCCTGGACGAACCGATCCCGGAGGATACGGAACTCTACGCCTTCACACAGGCGCTGATCCTCTACGCCCGCGCCGTCGCCTTCGCCAATCTCGGCCGGCCCGCCAAGGCGCAGTCCGAGGCGGACCGTTTCCTCGCCGCCCGCGCGGCGATCCCCGAGGATCGCATGCTGTTTCAGAACAAGGCCCAGGACGTGCTCGGTGTCGCCGAAGCCATGATGCTGGGCGAGGTCGCCTATAAGTCCGGGCGTACCGGCAAAGGGCTCGACCACCTGCGCGAGGCGGTGCGCCGCGACGACGGGCTGATGTACGAAGAGCCCTGGGCCTGGCCACAGCCCGCCCGCCACGCCCTGGGCGCGCTGTTGATGGATGCCGGGCATTGGGACGAGGCCGAGGCCGTCTATCGTGCCGACCTGGGCCTTGATCCCACCCTGCCCCGCGCGTTGCAGAACCCGGCCAACGTCTGGGCCCTGCACGGGCTGCACGAATGCCTCGCCCGCCGGGGCGAATCGGTCGAGCGCCGCCATATCCGCGGCCAACTCGACACGGCGCTCGCCCGCGCGGAGATCCCGATTCGGGCCAGTTGTTACTGCCGGAAATCCGTGGCCTGACAGCGGGCAGTGCGCGAGCCGAATCCCAGGGTAACGAAGGCTCAGCTCGCGCGTCCGGCGGCAGGGGTGGTTCAGGCCCCAACATCCGGATCACCAAACACTGCACCACTGATGTGCCTCTCAGATAGGAACACCCGGCGGTCCGTGCGAAACACAAGCTTGCACGAAACCGTGTGACCCGGTGGCCTGGTTGATAGGCCGCAATAGTCGCCAATTGATTAACGATTTCGCCACAGTCGCCGGGAAATGCCAGGATTGTTTTCCAGTTTATCGCCAATTCGCATGTTTTCGCGCATCTCCCGCCGGACGACCGGTCGACTGGGCTTGACGTGGAGGCACCGGACGTCGCCCGGCGCTGACCCGCCTTTCAATCGGTAACGGCCTGCGCTAGGGCTGCCGCATGTCCGATTTCGCGCCACTTCCCGATCCACCCTATTACGCCGTGATCTTCACCGCACAGCGCACCGCCGTCGATGACGGTTATGCGGCCATGGCCGGGAAGATGTCTGACATGGCCCAGTCGCATCCCGGCTGTATCGGCATGGAAACGACCCGCGACGAGGCCGGGCTCGGCATCACCGTCAGCTATTGGCGCGACGAGGCGTCGCTTCTCGACTGGAAGGCGGACGCCAAGCATCTGGTCGCCCAACAGCTCGGCAAGGATCGCTGGTACAGCCACTACACCCTGCGCGTGGCGAAAGTCGAACGCCACTATGACGGGCCTGCCGGACGCTAGAGTGTGATGCAATGTGAGTGAATCGCGCAGTCGGTTATTTGGCTTGGAGCGGACGTTCGCAATCTGCATTCAGGCGCGGAATCAAGGCCGAAGGCCGCCGCGCCATCGCCGACCCGCCCCCGAGGGGAGGCGATAGCGCGGCTCCTAAAGGAAAATGCAAGCTCCGCTCCAGGCCAAGAACGGGTAAAACGCGGTTAAGTCGAACTTCGTGCCGCTCTAGGCCCGGGCCCGCCCTTCACAGCGTGCGCTTTGGTCCTCCTCGTGCAAGGGCGTCTTGCGGCTGGCCGTGAAATCGCCCCGGATATGGTCCAGCCAATACCCGAAATACGATTTCGCCGCCTCGCTGGTAAACACTTCCGGCGCCGTCCGCTTCAGATAGGGCAGCCGCGTCCAGGCCACGTTCGGAAAGGTATGGTGCTCGTTGTGGTACCCGGTATTGAAGAGCGGGATGTTGATCCAGCCATAGGTGGACCGCGACGGCTGATCGTCGTCGGTGCCCTCATGCTCGCTGAGCGACTGGCCCAGGTTGGAAATCCCCAGCTTGCCCAGGAACAAAGACAGCGACCACAGGTGGTACAGCAGCGCCCAAAACCCGAACAGCCAGAGCAGCGTCAGGTTCGACAGGATCGATACCCCGATGAAAAGCCGCATCTGCCACGCGGGCGGCTGCGTCGCCTCGATATGCCGCTCGGGATCCTTCTGAGGCCGCCCGGTGACCCAGGCATTCAGCCGCGGCAGCACCTCATCCCCGATCAGAAAGCCCAGGGGCAGCGCGTGCAGAACCATCGTAAAGCCGGTCAGCAGATGCTGGACCACCGGGTTGTCGTGGCGCAGCTTCATCCGCGACTGAAACGCGCAGATATCCTCGTGCTCATAGTCGCGTTCGTAGTCGCCGATATACGGGTGATGGCTGGTGATATGCTCGTGTTGATAGATCAGTTGCTTGCCATACGAGCCCAGGACCCATTCGAGCCCGATGTCGAAGGCCAGCTTCGGTCTCGCGTCGCGGAAGATCAGCTTGTGCGCAGTTTCGTGCACCAGCCCGCCGGTGGCGTGGATCAGGATCTGACCGACCAGGAAGGACGCCAGAAAGATCACCGGGAGCGACGCGTCCGAGACCAGCCAGGCCATGCCCCAATGCGCCGTCAGCAGCACGGGCAGGGCCAGCACGGTGCGCCGATCGGCGCCGGATGCGTCCTTCAGCTCGGGATGCGCCGTGATCGCCGCCTTGCGCATCTCGTTATGCCGCCGCGCCTGAGGCGATATGCCGACTTTCCTGCCACCCGAGGGCACTTGGCTGGGGGATTGATCCATGCAGGCTCCGTCACGTCCGTTCGTCCGACAGGCTAGAGTGTATCGCGCGGGCCGAAAGCGCAAGACAGCCGTCAATTCGCCGCGGCGGTCTCGAATGGGCACGGTTCGGGGAACCAGGCCTGCAACTGGCGCCGGACCAGCGCAACGACCCGCGGGTTGGGTGCGCGCCCGAAGCTGTCGTTCAACGTGACCGTCTGCGTCCGCCGGGCCTTGACCCGGGCAAGTTGCGCCCATGTCCAGGGCAGCAGGTTTTCGACCGATACATAGCCCTGCACCCGGCGGCTGAGCGACCAGGGCGCACGAACCGCCGCGCCGGTTTCCAGCGCCAGATGCCGGGCAAGGAATTCCGGCGGCACATTGTCGCCGCCCCGGAACCGGGCGGCGCGGGTCGCAGCGATCAGATCGGCGAACGCCTCGGCCATTTCCGCGCAAACGTCCCGGTCCATGATCTGCGGCCCGTGGATCACATGGTTGCGCGGTCCGGCCCCAAACCGGCCGGATAGCGCCGCATCGGCATTGGCAAGGGCCAGGTTCCAGGGGCTTTCGGTTGCCGGATCCAGCCTGTCCGACGGCACCACCGTCATCGGTTTCAGATGCACGTAAGGGCGTCCGTCCGGCGCAAAAAGGCTGTCGTGGTACCGGGGCGTCATCACCAGCATGTCGTCCTCGACGTAAAGAAACCGCCGCGAGAGCCCGGGCAACAGGTGCAGGTGGCTGACGATGCAGAAGGAATTGAATGTCGGCAGAATGGCGGGATCCATGATCCGGTCGTGATGCACGACCTGCAGCCGCGGATGATCGAGGTTCAGCCAATCCGGCACCTGCGGACGCATGGAGACGAAATAGATCCTGCGGATTCCGGGCAGATTGCGTGCAACCGAGCGCAGCGAATACCGGATGATATCCAGATTGTCCCGGGTGCGATTGGGGTTGGTGTCGCGCCTGTCCGCCACATAGCGGTTCAGCAGGTCCAGATACCCCGGAAAGCCGTCATCCACCCACGTGTAGACCAGATCGACCGGTTCCTGGCGTTCGGCCACGCATGCCCCCATTCGTTTCGACCGCCTATCCCCTGAAACCCCGCCGGGATGCAAGCGGTTGCCTTCGCGCGGTCAAAGTGGCACCTGACCGGCGGAACCAAGGGGTGCGGCGCGAAGCATGTCACATGGCGATCTGATTCTCGCAGCCGATTTCGGAACATCCGGCGTCAAGGTCGCCGCGGTCGGTCCCGACCTGCGCCTGATCGCCGCCACCACCGAATCCTACCCTCTGCACCTGCCGGGCCCCAGTCAGGCCGAGCAGGTGCCCGAGGATTGGTGGAGCGCGCTTGCGCGCGGCGTTGCCCGCCTGGCCTCGGAGGTCGAGGATCTGAGCGCGCGCGCCGGTGCCATCGTGTTCTGCGCCCAGATGTGCGGGCTGGTCTGCACCGACAGTCGCGGGGCGGCGCTGCGGCCCTCGCTGGTGTGGCTCGACAAACGCTCGGCGCCGCTGATGCAAAAGATCCTGGGCGGCTGGCCCAGCATTTCCGGCTACGGCGCCACGACATTGCTGCGCTGGCTGCCGGTGGCCAACGGCGCACCGTCGCATAACGGCATGGATCCGCCGGGCAAGATGCTGTGGGTCATGCAGAACGAGCCGGAAGTCTATGAAAAGACGCGATATCTTCTGGACGTCAAGGACTGGCTGCTGCACCGGGCGACGGGCGAGTTCGTCACCACGGCCGACAGCGCCAACCTGACCTGGCTGATGGACACGCGGAAGGGGCGCGAGGGCTGGTCGGCGGGATTGCTGAAACATCTCGGTATCCCGATGGAAAAGCTGCCGCGAATCGTCGACGGCGACACCGTCGTCGGCGGCCTGACCCCGCCGGCGGCCGGGCAACTGGGGCTGCGGCCCGATATCCCGGTGCTGGCTGGCGGCGGCGACGTCACCGCGACAGCCCTCGGCTCGGGCGCCGTCGCGGACGGGGCGCTTCACCTTTGCATGTCGACCTCGAGCTGGGTCGCGGGGTTCTTCAACCGCCGGGTTCTGAGCGTGGCCCATTCCTATGCCACCATCACCTCGTCCATCGGCATGCGCCCGCTGCTGATCGCCACGCAGGAAAGCGCAGGCTCCGCCCTGCAGTGGCTGGCCGAGGGGCTGGATCCGCGGACCCGCGACGCCGGAGAGGGCCTGGAGGAATTCTATCACGACTTCGGCGCGCCTCAGCCCGATGATCCGTTCTTTCTGCCCTGGCTCGCAGGCGAGCGCGTGCCGGTGGACGAGGAACGCCTGCGCGGGGCGTTTTACGGGCTTGCGCTGCGCCACAACATCGATTCGATCAAACGCTCGGTGGTCGAAGGCGTGGCGCTGAATACCCGCTGGGCCTATGCCAAGGTGGCCGCCGAGCGGGACGCGCAAACTTCGGGACCGATCCCGCTGGTCGGGGGGGCGGCGGCGAATCCGCATCTGGCGCAGGCCCTGGCGGACGCCTTGAACCGGCCGGTGCGCGTGGGTAACGCCCGGATGAGCGGGGTGCTGGGCGCGGCGGCGATGGCCGCCCCTGCGATGGGCTGGTCCAAATCGGTGTGGGAGGCCGCAGGCGCCGTCAACGGACGGGATGGCCCGGTCTACGACCCCGATCCGGCGCGCGTGGCGATGATCGACGAGCGTTATGAACGGCTTCGGGCGATTCGAAGATCGCTGGTCAAGCTCTACCGCAAGGCCGGGCCATGATCGACGCGCTGCTCAAGGATGTCATCGACCCGATGTGGGAACGGCTGGCGCGCCCGCTGGCGCGTGCCGGATTCACACCGAACCAGGTGACGGCGATGGGGCTGGTTTTGATCCTCGCCGTGTCGGCGGCGTATCTGTGGCACCGGAACCCGCTGGTCTACGCGCTGATGCTCGCCGTCGCCTTCGCCTTTGATGCGCTGGATGGCGCGGTGGCCCGGCAGACCGGTTTGTCGAGCAAGGCCGGCGGGTACTTCGACGCCATGGTCGACCGCTATCAGGAACTGATCGTGCTGGGCGCCATCGGCTGGGTCACCGGCCTGTGGGCCCTGGCGCTCGTGGCCTTCGCCGGCGGTGTGATCACCAGCTACGCCAAGGCCCGAACCGCGCTGGAGATCCCGACCAGCAACACCGCCTGGCCGGATTTCTTCGAACGCCTGGAACGGATCATATTCCTATGCGTCCTGCTGCTTTTGGCGGGCCTCATCGACGCCGGCTGGCTGATGACGGCCGGGCTGGCGATCTATGCCGCGCTTTGCCATTTGACGGCGCTGCAGCGCATGCGCCGCGCCGTCAGGCTGCTGCGCGAGGCCGATCAGGACCGGCGCTGAGCCCTGCGAAGCGCCAGCAGGTCGGACTGGAACAGGCCAAGGAAGATCAGAAAACAGAGGATCAGCGCCAGCTCCACATTGGTGTAGGCGATGTATATTTCTTCGTTCAGAGGATTAAGGTCGACATTTTTTGCCTTGAAAAGAAAGACATAAAAGACGGTCAATGAGATGCAGAATATCCCAAAGTTCCGCCGCAGCCGCACCAGACGCTCTTGAATGACCCCCAGATCTTCCAGCCACCTCAGGCTGCCCGGATCGCGCAGGATCGCCTGGCTCAATACCGTGCCGCCCATCACCACCAGCGCCTGCGCCACAAAGAACATGTAGCTGCCGGCCATATGCTCGGCATGGTGATCGGGGAACCGGAAGGCGCTGAGATAATGCATCCCCACGCCCGACACCGCCTGCAGCGCGATGATGGCCGGAGGTGTGGCAAGCCAGATCGCCAACAACGCCCGCCGCGGCGCAGGCAAACGCCGTGCCGTCCAGGCGTAAAACCCGGCGTTGAAGAACACGCCGAAGGCCAGAAGCGCCCCCGACAGCGTGACCCAGAATGCAAAATGCGGTCCCACCGTGGGGTCCGAGATCGCGCGGCTGACCGTAACCGGCCCCCAGTCGGGGTTCGCCGCGAGAAACACCGCGCGGGCGCGGAAGAGCCAATAGGCCACCGTCACCAAGGCAACAGCGTTCGCCGCCAGCGCCAACAGCGACAGCCAGTGCAACGGGCCGCGCTTTCCTCTGTCCGAACTGCCGGCGATATCGGTCATCGCGCTTTCCCTGGACGCGTTTCAGACCTTGTAGGCGTAATTCCGGTCCGGGTCACGCTCGACATCCGGCGGAAAGTTCTTGTGTTTGTCAGCGTAATACCGGGCCCGGTGATCCCCGGCCGAGGCGGCGTTGTAGGTGATATAGAGCACCCGCCGCGCCCGGCCTGTGGTGTTCGGGCCCGACTTGTGCGGCGCGTAGCTGTCGAAGAACACCGCATCGCCGGACCGGCAATGCACCGGAACGAAGTCACGATGCCCGGTGTCGTCGTCTGTCAACGGCGCCCACATCTGGCCCAGAAGACCCTGCTTGTGCATGCCCGGCAGCATTTCGAGCGAGCCGTTCTCGGCAGTCGTCGCGTCGATGGCGATCATCGCCGTGATGTGCAGCGGGCCATATGTGTCCCAGCCTGCCTGCACGTCCTGATGCGACCTGAATCCGTCGCCGCCGGGCAGTTTGAAGTTGATCTTGTCCTTGAACAGGACCGCCTCTTCGCCGAACAGTTCGGACACGGCCTGTGCCATGCGCTCGGTCTGGATCAGCCCGGCAAAGCCTGCGTGATGCGGCACGAAATTTTCGATCCGGCACAGGATCCGGCTGCCGTCGACCGCGCTTTCCTCGAAATACTTCCAGTCCTTGCCCGCGACTTCGGGCGCACCGGACAGCTCGTCGGTCCAGCCGCTGATTTCCGCCGCCTCGGCTGCGGAGTACATGCCCGGTACGTGCAGATACCCGTCGCGCTGGAAGGCGGCGACCTGCGCCGCGCTCAGAACACCCATGTCGCACCCTTCGATGGATCCTCGTTTCCCGTCGTTGACCACACTCGACGAAAAACCACAAGAAACGCGACGCCGCAGTGGCGTTGACGGCCCTTTGGGGATGTGATTGGACATCTTCTGCCGCAACCCGATCCAAAGAGCACCGCCAACCCCGCATGTCGGCCTACCAGAACACCAAGGACATGTTGTCCTATCTGCTGCGCGAGGGCGGCTTGTTCCAAAGCCCGATCCTTCTGCTCGCGGTCGCCGCCAGCGGCAGCAAGACCCTGATGATCTATTTCATCAACGAGGCGGCCGAACGCGGCGGCGCCGGGGCGACATTGTTCGCCGTTCTCATCGGCACTGTCGCGGTGACGCTGACGACCGAGCATCTGGCCCGTGTCTACGGCGCGGCGCTGGTGCAGGATCTGGCCAAGAAGATGCGCAGGGACATCTCGGAACACGTTCTGAACGCCGATGTCTCGTTCTTTCAGAAACGCGATTTCGGGCAGGTCTACGCCGCCCTGACCGGCCAGACCGACACGGTCGCGACCTCCATCATGCGGATCGTCGATCTGGTGCAGGCCGTGCTGCTGCTGCTGTTCTGCCTCATCTACATGACCCTGCAGTCCTGGCCGGCCGGGGTGGCGACCGTTGCCGCCTTCGGTCTGGGCGTCGCCGCGTTTCTGCTGGCCGAGGGCCCGGCACGGCGGGTGCTGGACAGCGCTAACAAGGCGCGGATCGCGTTCTATGATGCCGTCAACGACACCCTTCGCGGGCACAAGGAGCTGCGCCTTCGCCAGGCCCGGCGACGCGACGTGGCGACCCGAATCCAAAAAGTGACGGAGGACGCCGCGCAAAAGTCGGTGGCGGCAGAGCGGTATTTCAGCTTTGGCCAAGGTGCAGCGACGGCGGCTCTGGCCCTGCTGCTGGTAGCCATCGTGTCGTTGCTGCCTCTGGTCGCCACTGTCGACAACGTGGTCATACTGCAGGTCCTGACGGTTGTGCTGTTCGCCTTCGGTCCGATCGAGGCGGTCGTCAGCGGCCTGCCCGCGTTCGCCCGCGCCTCGGTTTCCTACAGCCATTTGAAGGATGTGTTGGCCGAACTTGATGCAAACCCCGAATCCGAGGCGGCGCGGAATGCCCCCGACAGCCGGCCGGATTTCAAGACGATCGAGCTGCGCGGCGTGACCGTCACCCTTCGCCGCCCCAGCCAGGCACCCGGGTCGAGCGCAACCGACACCTTCACGCTGGGCCCCATCGACCTGGCGCTAACGCCGGGCCAATCCGTCTTTATCACCGGCGGCAACGGCATGGGCAAATCGACGCTGCTGCAGATCCTGACCGGCCTGCGGCACCCCGACGGCGGCGAGATCCTGCTGGATGGCGAGCCGGTGACGCGCGACACGGTCGGCCATTTCCGCGGCCTGTTCAGCGCGGTCTTCAGCGAGTTCTACATGTTCCGCCAGCTCTATGGCCTGACGCTGGAAGAACGCGAACGGCTGCAGGCACATATCGAAGAGCTTGGGCTGGCAGAGGGCGTGTCGATTGCCGACGACCGGTTTGCCTCGCTGGCGCTGTCGACGGGACAAATGCGGCGGCTGGCGCTGTCGATCGCCCTGGCCGAGGAAAGACCGATCATCGTGCTCGACGAATTCGCGGCCGACCAGGATCCGGTGCGGCGGGCGTTTTTCTACGACGTGCTGGTGCCCCGCCTGTCGAAGGCCGGGCATCTGGTGATCGCTGTAACCCATGACGAACACTGCTTTGCGAAATCCGACAGGTTGATCCGAATGGAGGACGGCAAGGTCGTCTCGGACTCCGTCCAGGTCGCATCGGCCCCCGCCAGCCGGACCGGCTAGCGCCGCCGGTCGATGCGTTTGAAAAGGTCCCGGTTGAGGCGGACGAAATCGGCGATCAGCCAGGCCAGCAGGCCGCCACGGTCGAGCCCCAGCAGATAGAGATACCCGCTGAGCGCACCGACGGCCGCGCCGATCACATCGACGATCAGGTCCCCCATCGTGTCGGGCAAACCGGATTTGAGCATGTTGGTGCCGAAAAGCGAATCCATCGCAAACTCGAAGATCTCCCAGGCGGCGCCGATCGCGACGGCAAAGCACCAGCTGAAGAACGCCACCGCCCAGGCGGGGGCCGCGTATCGGTCGCCTTCGAAGAGGATAAAGATGCAGACGAAGCCCACCAGCCCGAACCCGACGGCGGACGTGCCGTGCAGCGCGATGTCCCACCACCAGTAGCGGTCGTAGAAATCGAAGGCCTCGCCGAGAAACAGCGTGGCGAAGATAAACAGAACCACAAAGCTCAGAAACGGGACCGGCAGCCGGATTTCATAGCGTTCGGCCAGCGCCAGCGGCAGCATCGAGACGATCAGCGTTGCCGCAGCGACGAAACCCATCGACCAGCGTTCGATGAAGACGGCGGCGAACACCGCCGCGATCAGCGTCAGCCAGACCGCATAGACAACCTTGCTTTGCCGTAAAATAAACACACGCCCAAGGTAATGGGCCGGCGCGCTGTCTTCAAATCCCGCACCATCGGGACCATATGGAGGTTACAGGCAAGATTCCGGAGACCCCATGCGGCTGGCCAGCTACAATATCCGTAAATGCATCGGCCTCGACCGCCGCCGGGATCCGGCGCGGATCCTGCAGGTGATCAACGGGATCGGGGCGGATGTGGTGGCGTTGCAGGAAGCCGACAAGCGCCTTGGGGCCCGCCCCGCGGCGCTGCCGCGCGAGATGGTCGAGTCGGAAACCGATTTCCGGCCCGTCGCGCTGGATGAAACGGGTGTGTCGCTGGGCTTTCACGGCAACGCGTTGTTGGTTCGAAAGGACCTTGCGGTGACGCGATCCCAGCGGATCGACCTGCCGGGCACCGAGCCGCGCGGCGCAGTCTCTGTCGAGATCGGCGGACGCGTCCGGGTGGTGGGTGTGCATCTGGGCCTGTTGCGCCGCGATCGCCGCCGGCAGCTGGCAGCGGTCGAGGATCAGGTGAACGACGCCCTGCCGACTGCGATTCTGGGCGATTTCAACGAATGGCGCGCCCGGCGCGGGCTGGAAGCCCTGCATTTCGGTTTCAGCGTGCATGCGCCGGGGCGCAGTTTCCATGCCGCCCGGCCGGTTGCCGCGCTCGACCGGATCGCCCTGAGCCGCCACCTTGAACTGCGCGATGCGGGCGTGGTCGAAAACCGCCCGGCGCGTGTCGCGTCGGACCATTTGCCGATCTGGGCGGACGTGGCCTGATCCAGGCGGATTCTGCCGCGCGACGCCGCTCGTGGGTGTAAGGGGATCTTCCGGTTCAAGACACGCCTCGGTGCGTGCCCTTCCGCCCGGACGCGTCGGCAGGTCTGCGGCCGCGCGGTGCCCGGTTGATCAGGATCAGACCAAGACAGACAAGCGCCAGCGCCGCCCAAAGGCCGGGGCCTACAGTCTCGCCAAGAATCAGCCAGCCGAAACCGACGCCGAAAAGCGGCGAGAGAAAGCTGAACGAGGCGACGCCCGAGGCCGGATAGATTTTCAGAAGCCAGAGCCAGAACAGAAACGCCCCGGTTGCGATCACCAGGATCTGAAAGGCCAGGCCCGCGGCATGGAGCGGCTGGAAGTCGCGTATGAACGGCCCGAAAAGCGGTGAAACAGCCAATAGCAGCACCGCAGACACCGTCACCTGCCAGAAGAGCTGCATCACCGGCTCGACCCGCTGGAACGGCGTCGCGCGGGCAAAGATCGCGATGCCGGCCCAGCAGACCGCGGCCGCCAGCGCCAGCAGGTCACCCGCCAGGCTGCCTTCGGCCCCGTCCGACCGGTCGAGGATCGCCCAGGCGACCCCGACAAAGGCCAGCACCAGACCGAATGACTTGCGCGCCGTCAGCCGGTCGCCGGGGATCAGCGCATGCGCCATCAGCGCCAGCCAGACAGGCATCGAATAGAAAATCACCGAGGCGCGCGCGACACTTGTGAGATCGAGAGCGACAAAGAGGCAGATGAACTCGAGACCGAACAACGTCCCGGCACCCAGCCCGCCCCAGAACGTACCCTTCTCGATCCGGGCCCCCGATCCAAACACACGCATCCAGAGATACAGCAGCACAAGTGCGCCCAAAGACCTCAAACCGGCCGAGAACACCGGCTGCAGCCCGTCGTTCACCAGTTTGATGACGACCTGATTGAGCCCCAGAAGCGCGGAAAACACGATCAGCGACACCGCGCCGAAAGCGTCGATCCGGTCCTTGCGTTCCATTGCCCCCGTCCCCCTTAACCTGCGCACCGAACGCTGCGCCGCAGGGCCTGTCAAGCGGTTCCGGCCTTGCGCGGCCCATGCTATTGGGACCGCATGGCAAGAGGGCGGGCACGATGACGGTTTTGCAGATCGCGGCGGTGCTGATCGTTCTGGCGGGTGCGTTCGGGGCGGTCAACTACCTGTATCTCAAGCTGCCGTCCTCGATCGGCATCCTCGTTGTGGCCCTGCTGGCCTCGCTCGGCGTGATCGGCCTGGATATTATTCTGCCCGGTCCCGCGGTCAGCGAGGCAATCCGGGCCGAGGTGGTGCAGTGGGAGTTTTCCGATGCGCTGCTCGAAGGCATGCTGGGGCTGTTGCTGTTCGCAGGCGCGTTGCACGTCAAGCTGTCGGATTTGCGCGAACAATGGCGCGTGGTCTTCTTGATGGCGACCATAGGCGTCGCCTTGTCCACGGTGATCGTCGGCGTCGGGTTCTCCTGGATCACCGGCGTGCCGTTTCTGACGGCGCTGGTCTTCGGCGCGCTGATCTCGCCGACCGATCCGGTGGCGGTGCTGGGCGTCCTGCGCTCGGCCAATCTGCGCCGGTCGCTGGAAACCAAGATCGCGGGCGAATCGCTCTTTAACGACGGGGTCGGCTATGTGGTGTTTCTGGTCCTTGTGGGCCTCGCCTTTCCGGGCGACGACCATCACGGCTCGGGGCTTGCCGATGCCGCGACGCTGTTTTTTCAAGAGGCGCTCGGCGGCGCGGTGCTTGGTGCGGTGCTCGGCTGGCTGACCTTCCGCGTGATGCGGCGCATCGACGACTATTCGCTGGAGGTGCTGCTGACGCTCGGCCTCGTCTTCGGGGGCTACCAGCTGGCGGTCGCGCTGCATGTCTCGGCCCCGATCATGGCCGTGGTCGCCGGGCTGCTGATCGGCGATATCGGCACCAAGCTCGGGATGAGCGCCGAGACGCGTGACTATGTCGATGCGTTCTGGAAGCTGATCGACGAGATCCTGAACGCGGTTCTGTTCCTGATGATCGGGGTCGAGGTCTTTGCGGTCACGTTCTCGATGGATGCCGCCGTCACAGGGGCGTTGTCCATCGCACTGGCGCTCGCCGCCCGTCTTGCCGCCGTGGCCGTGCCGGTCCTGTTGCTGCGGCCGTTCCGCGATTTCTCGCCCGGCGTGATCCCGATCATGACCTGGGGCGGGCTGAAGGGCGGCATCTCGGTTGCGCTGGCGCTCAGCCTGCCCGACGGCGACTGGAAACCGCTGATCCTGACCTGCACCTATGTGGTCGTGATCTTCTCGATCATCGTGCAGGGGCTGACCGTTGGCCGGCTGGCCACCCGCATGGGGCGCGAGCCCGATCTGGTGTGAGCTTCACAAGCGCCAGTACCAGGAGGTCATGGAATAATCCTTGCGTGGCCCGGTGACATCCCAGGTCGCGGACCAATCCGGCCAGCGGCTGAAATCGTAGGCGACGGTATAGACGTCGGGCGCGCAATCGTGCCGCGCGGCGGCGGTGCTGCCAGCCAGATCGATGGTGTGAAACGCCCGGCCGTCGCTGAAAGACACCGCGACCGTCCGACCCGCCGCGCGCCACAGATAGCTCTGCCGGACGGTCAGCGGCGTTTGGCCGGGAAAGTCCAGCAAGCCCTTTTCGAGGTAAACCAGTCCCCACCCGCCCGGGTCGAACCGCGCCGTACCGCTCAGGCGCCCGTGGCGGATCGTCAACCGGTCGTCGATCTCCCGGGCCAGCCGCCATTCGCCGGCGAAATCCGCCAGTTGCAGCATCACTCGGCGATCCGCCCCTCGGTGATATCCCCGCTCTCGCCAATGAACCGCAACGCCCCGGTCCCGGTCTCGCGCTCCATTGCGTAGCAGGCCCAGCCATCGGCCGGCGGCCATTGCGAACAATACCTGTCGCCCTCGACCCGCCATGATCCGCGGCTGTCGCGCCCGGCATTGTAGAGCGTGAAGCCAGAGGGGCGGAACACCTGCCAAGCGTCCTCGTAGATCAGCTTGGCGTCGCTCAGCGCCGTCTTGATTTCTGTCCCGGACATCGGCACCCAGTCGGCCCGTGCCCCGGTCGCAACCAAAGCCAGAACCGCAATCGCGACGCATTTTCGCATCTGCCCGGGCCTCCCTTGCCGCCGCTCGGACCCCAGTCTAAGACCGCGCCCAAGCCCCGGCAATCCAAGGTTTTCCGATGATCCCCCGCTATTCCCGCCCGCAGATGGCCGCCATCTGGTCGCCCGAAACCAAGTTCCGCATCTGGTACGAGATCGAGGCGCATGCCTGCGACGCGATGGCGGAGCTTGGCGTTATCCCCAAAGCCAACGCCGAGGCCGTCTGGAAGGCCAACGACGTAGAGTTCGACGTGGCCCGCATCGACGAGATCGAAGCGGTCACCAAGCATGACGTCATCGCCTTTCTCACCCACCTGGCCGAGATCGTCGGGCATGACGAGGCACGGTTCGTTCACCAGGGCATGACCTCGTCCGATGTGCTCGACACCTGTTTCAATGTCCAACTCACCCGCGCCGCCGATATCCTGATCGCCGACGTTGAGGCCCTGCTCGCGGCATTGAAGCGCCGCGCGCATGAGCACAAGGACACGATCCGCATCGGCCGCTCTCACGGCATCCATGCCGAGCCCACGACCATGGGGCTGACCTTCGCCCGCTTCTACGCCGAGATGGACCGCAATCTCAGCCGCCTGCGCGACGCCCGGGCCGAGGTTGCGACCGGCGCCATATCCGGCGCCGTGGGCACATTTGCCAATATCGACCCCGCGGTCGAAGCGCATGTCTGCGACCGGCTGGGCCTGGTGCCCGAGCCGATCAGCACGCAGGTCATCCCCCGCGACCGCCACGCCGCCTTTTTCGCCGCCCTCGGCGTCGTCGCCAGTTCGGTTGAAAACATCGCCACCGAAATCCGCCACATGCAGCGGACCGAAGTGCTGGAGGCCGAAGAATTCTTCTCCAAGGGCCAGAAGGGCTCCAGCGCCATGCCGCACAAGCGCAATCCGGTTCTGACCGAAAACCTGACCGGTCTTGCCCGGCTGGTCCGCGGCATGGTGATCCCCGCGCTGGAAAATGTCGCGCTTTGGCACGAACGCGACATCTCGCACAGCTCGGTCGAACGCAATATCGGGCCGGATGCGACCGTGACGCTGGACTTCGCCTTGTCGCGGCTGACTGGCGTGATCGACAAACTGGTGGTGTACCCGGAAAATATGCTGAGCAATCTCAACAAGTTCCGTGGCCTTGTTCATTCTCAGCGCGTGCTGCTCGCGCTGACCCAGAAAGGCGTCAGCCGCGAAGATGCCTATCGCCTTGTCCAGCGCAACGCGATGAAGGTCTGGGAGGACGGTGCCGATTTCATGACCGAACTCAAGGCGGATACCGAGGTGGCGGCAGCCCTGACCGAGGCCGAAATCGAAGAGAAATTCGACCTCGGCTATCACACCAAACATGTCGACACCATCTTTGCACGGGTCTTCGGAGAAAACTGAGCGGCGGCCAAATCCGTCCGGGGACGCCGATCGTCCGGTCCGCCGTGCCGACGCTGAAAAAGGAGGCGACTGCCGTCGAATCGGCGTGACGCTGCGCAAGGCTCCGACATTTCCTTTGCCGGATCGACGTTCGGTGCTAGGTTTGCAGAAGAACAGACCGGAGGACACCCTATGAAGATCAAGACGGCCATCTTCGCCACGATCCTTGCCGTGGCCCCGACGCTGACCTTTGCGGCCTGCAACTGGCAGCATTCCACGCAAGAAGCGATGAGCTGCGCCGAAGGCATGGTCTGGGATGCCGAGACCGAGACCTGCGTCGAACAGGTCACCAGCTGATCCGCTGAATTCCGGAAACACTCTGTTTCCATCGAACCCAGGCGCCGCCCCCGTCCGGGCGGTGCCTGCTGATTGATCCAAAGATATGTACAATATACGCTTTTTCCCGGGATAACCCTGGAGGAATTGCCAATGAAGACCTTTGCAGGCTGCCTGGCGGCAGTATTAATCGCAGCGCCCGGCATCGCATCCGCGACCTATATGTGCGACAAGCGTTTTGCCGAAACCCGCGGCGGCACCTGCCCGGCCGGCAGTCATTGGGACAGCACCTACTATGCCTGCGTGACGAACAGCAGCTGACGCTCTGCCCCGGTTGCACACCAAACTGTGATTGCCGGAACCATGGGCGGCCTATGTTACGATATGTTCGAGAATCGAGGAGCGTCCCCATGCAACGTCTGATGATCACAACCGCCCTGCTTTTGCCGACCGTGGCCTTTGCCGCCGGAGGCGGCAGTTCGAATCCGCCGACCCAGACCAACACCACCACGACCTGCACCAACGGTCAGGTCTGGTCGCAGTCGATGCAGAAATGCGTGAACCCGCAATCAGGGTCGCTGCAGGATGACGAACTGTATCGGGCCGCGCGCGAACTGGCCTATGCCGGGCAGCTCGAAGAGACGCTGAGGGTGCTGGGCGCCATGTCGGACCCGCAGGACGACCGTGTGCTGACCTACAAGGGCTTTGCACACCGGAAGATGGGCGATGTCGAGCTTGGCAACGCCTATTACCGCCAGGCCATCGCGGCGAATCCCGACAACCTGCTGGCGCGGTCCTATATGGGTCAGGGTTTCGCGGAATCCGGCGATCTGGCCGCGGCACGTCTGCAACTTGCCGAAATCCTCGCCCGCGGCGGCCGCGGCACCTGGCCCGAAACCGCCCTGCGCGACGCCATCGAAACCGGGCGCGGCTATTCCTACTGATCCGGCCCCGGGCGGCGGAATTCGCCGGCCGGGAACCGAACGTTAAGACCTCTCTGCAACTCTTGCCCGAGGCATCGAAGGCAGGAGGCGCGCGTGCAGTCAGACGCAGTTGCAGGCCCCCCGCCCGCGCCGGTCACGGGCGCGGGCGCGGCGTCCGGGCTGACACGCCGGCAAAAGGCCGCGATCGTGGTGCGGCTACTGCGCGCCGAGGGGCTGGAGATTTCGCTTGCCGAGTTGCCCGAGGCGCTGCAGATCGGCCTGACCCGGGAAATGAGCGCGATGCGCTATGTCGACCGCGCGACGCTGGACGCGGTCCTGCGCGAATTCCTGCAGGAAATCGACGGGATCGGCCTGGCCTTTCCGGCCGACATGACCACGGCGCTATCGGTTCTCGACGGCACCATCAGCGGCGCTGCGGCAGAAAGGCTGCGCCGGCAGCTCAGCGCTGAAAAATCGGCCGACCCGTGGGAGCGGCTGGCACAGCTTGACCCGACCGACCTGCAGCCGTTTCTCGAAACCGAAAGCATCGAGGTCGGCGCCGTGCTGCTGTCAAAGCTGAAAGTGTCCAAGTCGGCCGAGTTGCTGGGGCTCTTGCCCGGCGAACGCGCCCGCCGGATCGCCTATGCGATGTCCCGAACGAACGCCGTCGCGCCCGCGACGGTGGCACGGATCGGTGCGGCCCTGGTGGCCCAACTGGACGCCAAGCCGCCTAACGCCTTCTCCGGCGACCCGGTCGACCGTGTCGGCGCCATTCTCAACTTTTCGCCCACGGCCACGCGCGACGACGTGCTCGAGGGGCTGGAATCCGAGGATGCAGGCTTTGCCGAAAAGGTGCGACGCGCGATTTTCACGTTCGAAAACATCCCGTCGCGCATCGACCCGCGCGACGTGCCGAAGATCGTCCGCGATATCGACCCACCGATGCTGGTGGCCGCGCTCGCCGCCGCGACTGCGCAGGAGGGGTCGGGCGAGGCCGACGCCGCCGGGTTCATTCTGTCGAACATGTCACAGCGTATGGCGGCGCAGTTGCGCGACGAGATGGAGGCGCTCGGCAAGGTCAAGGACAAAGAGGCCGAGGCGGCGATGTCCGCAGTGGTGGCAACGATCCGCGAGCTGGAAGGCGCCGACGAGATCGCGCTGATCGCGGCCGAGGATTGATCGGCGCCGGGATCACCTGCCCCGGAACGCCGCGCCGGCGGGCGCGACAGGCCCTGCCCGCCTCGTCTTTCCGGCGCGGCGGGATATGGACACCCGCCGGACCCGGGCGTAACCTTGCCCCATGAGCGACATCGCGGGACGCAGGTGGCACGACATGGGCGGTCAGCAGGCCGGCGCGCTCGACCTGTCCGAGCATGACTACGCGCTTTGGGAAAAGCGGGTCGATGCATTGATGGTGATCTGCGCCGCCCACGGGCATTTCACCGTCGACGGTCTGCGCCGGGCGCTCGAGGACATGGGCGAAGACGCCTTCGACACCATGAGTTACTACGAACGCTGGGTCGCCGCCGTGAACCAGAACCTGATCGAGGCCGGCGTCTATACGCTGGAGGAGCTCGGCGCGCGGATGGAGCAGGTCAAGGCCCGCGGCGCAACCTATGGCGAGGCCGCCGATGGCTGATACCCCTCTCGTACTGAAAGCCGCGCAGATCGCGGCCGCGCCCTTCGACTTCCGGCACCCGCTCGACGACAATGCCGAGATCCGGCTTTTCGCGCTCAGCCGCATCACCGGGCTGAGCAACACCTCCGTATCGCTCGCCCACATTGCGCCTGGCCGCTGTTCCTACCCAAAACACCGGCATCACGCCGCCGACGAATGGATCTATCTTCTGTCCGGCACCGCGACGCTGGACATGGACGGCGAGGTCCACAGCCTCGGACCCGGCGACTTCGCCGCCTTCCCCGCCGGCGGCCCCGCCCACAAGCTGACCAATACAGGCAGCGAAACGCTGGTCTATCTGATGGGCGGCAACCGCGCCGCGCTCGAAGTGGCCGATTTTCCCGAGCAGGGCCAGCGCCTTACGATCGGCAACTCGGGTCCCATGCCGCAGGCGGAACTGTCGCCGCTCGATGCGCACGCAGCCTTCGACTATTTTTCCAGGGACAAGGATGATGCCTGACCGCGTCCGCGTCCGCGCAATGATGCCCCCCGGCCATGTGCGCACGCCCGCTTACCTTCGCGGCAAGACCGGCATCATCGAACGCCCCCTCGGGCGGTTCGGCAACCCCGAGGAACTGGCCTATGGCCGCAGGGACGACACCCGCGAGCTCTACCGTGTCCGCTTTACCATGGCCGAGGTCTGGGGCGACGCCGCCGAACGCCCCACCGACACGATCGATGCCGAGATCTTCGCCCACTGGCTCGTACCGGCAAAGGACTAGGCCCATGCCACACGACCACCCCGGCCATTCCCACGACGGCCTCAGCCCTTCGGGCCATCCCTACCGTCCCGACAACGATCAGCCGCTGACCTACTGGCAGACCATGGAAATCGCCCTGCGCGAACTGCTGATCGAGCGGGGCGAGACCACGGCCGAGGAAATCGCCCGCCAGATCGACGCCATGGACGCCCGCAGCCCGGCGAACGGCGCCGCTGTCGTCGCCCGCGCCTGGACCGATCCGGCGTTCAAACAGCGCCTTCTGGACGATGCCGGCGCTGCCAGCCGCGAAATGGGGTTCGATATCGGTCCCATGCGCCTGATCGCGGTCGAGAACACCCAACAGATCCACAACGTCATCGTCTGCACGCTGTGTTCCTGCTATCCGCGCAATCTTCTGGGCCTTCCGCCCGATTGGTACAAATCCCGCGCCTACCGCTCGCGCACCGTGAAGGAACCGCGCAAGGTGCTCAAAGAGTTCGGCCTTGACCTGCCCGACGAGGTGACCGTCCGCGTGCACGACAGCACCGCGGACATGCGCTATATCGTCCTGCCAAGACGGCCCGACGGCGCCGAACACCTCGACGAGGACGGCCTTGCCCGCCTTGTCACCCGCGATTCGATGATCGGGACCGGCCTGCCCCGCCGCCCTGAATGACATGGTTCAACCGCCTCGGCGGCAGCGCGCAGGGCATCCTTCTGATCATCGCCACAATGTTTTTCTTCTCGCTGATGGACGTGATCGGCAAGGTCCTTGCGCACCGCACCGACACCGTCATGGCGATCTGGGCGCGCTATCTGGGGCAGACGGTCGTGGTCGCGCTGATCGTCGCGCCGCGGATGAAAACAATCCTGAAAACCCGCTATCCCCGCCTGCAGCTTCTGCGCTCGCTCTTCCTCTTGATCGCAACCTGCTGTTTCTTCTTCGGGTTCGTCCTGATCGGTCTTGCCAACGCGGCGGCGATCATGAGCACCAATCCGGTGCTGATCACCCTCGGCGCGGCGCTGATCCTGGGCGAGCGGTTCGGCATCCGCCGCGCTCTGGGGGTCGGGGCGGCGCTGATCGGCGCGATGATCATCATCCGCCCGGGATCCGAGGTCTTTTCGCCCTACGCCGTCCTGCCCCTGGCGGCGGCGGTGATGTATTCCGGTTATGCCTTGACGACGCGATTCGTCGGCAAGGACGAACATCCCATGACCTCGCTTCTTTACACGGCCGCCTTTGGCGCCGTGATCCTGAGCTTCGTCGTGCCGTTCTTCTGGGTCGCGCCCGATCCGCTTTCGATCCTGTTCATGCTCGCGATCGGCACCATCGGGGCCCTGGGGCATTTCTGCCTGATCCGCGCCCTGATGGCAGCCGAGGCCAGTACCATCGCGCCGTTTTCCTATGTCGGGCTCTTGTTCGCGACGCTCTGGGGCATGGCGGTCTTTGGCGAATACCCCGACGGCTACACCTATCTGGGCGCGCTTGTGATCGTCCTGGCCGGGATTTATGTCTGGCACCGCGAAACGCGGGTGGCGCGCGATGCCCCCGCCGAATAGGCGGCGACATGGCGAAACAGAAACGCGGCTGGCCGGAATACCTGACAAATCTCGCGATCCGCGCGGTGATCGGGTTTGCGCTGGCCCTGCCCTACGATCGGCGCGTCCCTTTCATGGGATGGGTCATGAGCCGTATCGCGGCTCCGCTCGCCGGCTGGCGCAGGCGCATCCGCGCGAACCTGACCCTGATCCTGCCCGATCTGCCAGAGACGGAAATCCGCCGCCTCGAACGCGCGGTACCCGACACCTTTGGCCGGTCCCTGATCGAAAGCTATTCCGGATCGGAATTCATCGCCCGCGCGGTCGCCGCGCCTCTCACCGGCGATGGCGTCAGCGCACTGGCCCGGGCCCGCGATCAGGGCCGCCCCGTGGTCCTCGTCACCGGCCATTTCGGGAATCACCAGGCCCCGCGCGCCGCGCTGATCGCACGGGGCTACAAGGTGGGCGGTCTTTACATGCCGATGTCGAATGCCTTCTTCAACGACCGCTATGTCGCGGAACTCCGCCGGCTGGGCGAACCGCTGTTCGAACGCTCGCCGAAGGGCCTGGCCCGCATGGTCCGGTTCCTGAAATCGGGCGGAATGGTGGGCATGGTCGCCGATCACTTCATGAAACATGGACAACCCATTGATTTTCTTGGAAAACCGGCCTGGACGGCTTTGTCCGCCGCGGAAATGGCGCAGAAATACGACGCGCTGGTGGTGCCGATATACGGCCTCCGGCAGCCGGACGGCCTCGGTCTGAAGATCGTGGTCGATGCCCCGATCCCGCATGGTGATCCAACCGCGATGACCCGCGCGATGAATGCCAGCCTGGAACGCCTCGTCCGCGCCCATCCCGAGCAATGGTTCTGGATTCACCGCCGTTGGAAAGAACCGCCGGAACATCCCGCGCCGCAGAACGCATAGAGCGGGATGAATGCCGGCGGAGCTGCGGACTTCCGGTCAGCCTGGAGTGGACGTTTGCCTATTTTGTGCCAAGCCGCGCATGGCGTCAGGGGCCGGACGGCCCCGGTCAGCCCACCAGTTCCAGGCCGGAAAAGAAATAGGCGATCTCCACCGCCGCCGTCTCGGGTGCGTCCGATCCGTGGACCGAGTTCTCGCCCACCGATTCCGCATATTCGGCGCGGATCGTTCCGGGCGCGGCATCCGCCGGGTTGGTGGCCCCCATCACCTCGCGGTTCTTCGCGATCGCGCCGTCGCCCTCCAGGACCTGCACCACCACCGGCTCGGATGCCATGAAATCGCACAGCTCGTCATAGAACGGCCGCTCGGCATGAACCTTGTAGAACTCGCCGGCCTGCGCCTTGGTCAGTTGAATGCGCTTCTGCGCGACGATCCGCAGCCCGGCCTCTTCGAACTTGGCGTTGATCTTGCCGGTCAGATTGCGGCGGGTTGCGTCCGGTTTGATGATGGAAAGCGTGCGTTCGATGGCCATCGGTTTCGTCCTCGTCCTGGCACGGCGGGCCCCTCGCCCGCCGGAAATCTGCGCGCGGCCTAGCATGGCACCCAAGGCTTGAAAAGCCGCGATTGACCCGGCCAGCGCGATACGCCAAACCCCGGCCCATGCTGCGGATCGACGACATCCATTTCGCCATCGAGGGCCGGCCACTGTTCGCCGGTGCATCGGCGGTGATTCCCACCGGCCACAAGGTCGGGCTGGTGGGCCGCAACGGGGCCGGCAAGACCACGCTCTTTCGTCTGATCCGGGGCGAGCTGCCGCTCGAATTGGGCAGCATCACCCTGCCCGCCCGCGCCCGGATCGGCGGCGTCTCGCAGGAAGCGCCCGGCACCGACGTCTCGCTGATCGACACCGTTCTGGCCGCCGATACCGAACGCGCCACCCTGATGGCCGAGGCCGAGGCGGCCACCGACGGCACCCGCATCGCCGAGATCCAGACCCGCCTGGCCGATATCGACGCCTGGTCGGCCGAGGCGCGCGCCAGCGCGATCCTCAAGGGTCTCGGCTTTACCTACGGCGAGCAGCAGCAGCCCTGTTCGGCCTTTTCCGGCGGCTGGCGGATGCGCGTGGCGCTGGCCGCGGTGCTGTTCAGCGCACCCGACCTGCTGCTGCTGGACGAACCGACGAACTATCTCGACCTCGAAGGCGCGCTCTGGCTGGAAAACTATCTGGTGCGCTATCCGCACACGGTGATCATCATCAGCCACGACCGCGCGCTTCTGAACCGGTCCGTCGGCGCGATCCTGCATCTCGACGGCCGCAAGCTGGCGCTCTACCAGGGTCCCTACGACACCTTTGCCCGCACCCGGGCCGAGCAACGCGCCGTGCAAGCCGCCGAGGCCAAGAAACAAAGCCTGCGCCGGGCACATCTGCAAAGCTTCGTCGACCGCTTTCGCTACAAGGCCAGCAAGGCCAAACAGGCGCAGGCGCGCATCAAGATGCTGGAAAAGATGACCCCGATCACCCCGCCGGACGAAGCCGCGCGGCGGGTCTTCACCTTCCCGCAGCCCGAAGAGCTGTCACCGCCGATCATCAACCTCGAAGGCGCCAGCGTGGGGTATGACGGCACGGCCGTCCTGAAAAACCTGTCGCTCCGGATCGACCAGGACGACCGCATCGCGCTCTTGGGCCGCAATGGCGAGGGGAAATCGACCCTGTCGAAGCTGTTGTCGAACCGGCTGGACAAGATGGATGGCCGGATCACCCGGGCCTCGAAACTGCGGATCGGCTACTTCGCCCAGCACCAGGTGGATGAGCTTTACACCGACGAAACCCCGCTGCAGCACCTGCAGCGCGAACGGCCCGACGAGGCACCGGCAAAGCTGCGCGCGCGGCTTGCGGGGTTCGGGCTGATGGCGGATCAAGCCGAAACCGTGGTCGCCAAGCTCAGCGGAGGGCAAAAGGCGCGGCTGTCGCTTTTGCTGGCCACGCTCGACGCGCCGCATCTACTGATCCTCGACGAGCCCACCAACCACCTCGACATCGAAAGCCGCGAAGGTCTGGTCGAAGCGCTGACCGCCTATACCGGCGCGGTGGTGCTGGTCAGCCACGACATGCATCTGCTCAGCCTGGTGGCAGATCGTCTGTGGCTGGTGAAGGACGGCCGTGTGTCGCCGTTCGAGGAGGATCTCGAAGCCTATCGCAAAATGCTGCTGGCCAGCGACAAACCGCCCGCGAAGCCGAAACCGGCAGACAAGCCAAAGCCCGCCTCGCGCGACCGGATCCTCGCGCTGCGCTCGGAGGTGCGGAAATGCGAGGAGCGCCTCGAAAAGCTCAACGGCATGCGCGACAAGCTGGCCTCCAAGCTCGCCGACCCGGCGCTTTACGAGCCCGGACGCACGGGCGAGATCGAGGTCTGGCAAAAGAAATATGCCGAGGTGATGGACGGGCTGGACCGGGCGGAAGCCCTGTGGATCGCGGCGCAGGAACGGCTGGAGGCCGTGACCGCCTAGCAACCCCTCTCGGCATCTTGGCTTTTGCCGCTCGCTGTGCTGTGGCTTTCGGGACAGAGCACTCTGGGACCCGCACGTGGACACTGCCGCCCTCATCACCGCCTTCGTCACGCTCTTCGTCGTGATCGACCCGATCGGTCTGGCGCCGCTCTTCGTGGCGCTGACCCAGGGCGCCGGCGGAAAGGCCCGGCGTGCCATCGGACTGCGCGCCTGCCTGATCGCGGCGGGGCTGCTGACGGTCTTCGGCGTGCTGGGCGACTCCGTGCTCGACTTCATCGGCATCTCGATGCCCGCCTTCCGCATCGCGGGCGGCATCCTTCTGTTTCTCACCGCGCTCGACATGCTGTTCGAACGCCGCACCAAGCGGCGCGAGGGGCAGGCCCACGAGGCGGAGGCCGCCGACAACGATCCGTCGGTCTTCCCGCTGGCCATGCCCTTGATCGCCGGCCCGGGCGCGATGGCGACGATGGTCTTGCTGGCCGGAGCGCCCGGGATCACATGGTCCGAGGTTCTCGCCATCCACGCCGTCATGGCCGCGGTGATCGCCGTGGTCTTCGTTCTGTTTCTCGGCGCCGGATTGATGGAGCGGGCGCTTGGCCCGACCGGTATCAATGTGGTCACCCGGCTTCTGGGCATGCTGCTTGCCGCACTTTCGGTGCAGTTCGTTCTCGACGGGCTGCACGCGACCGGTCTGACGGGCCTGTGAGGCGGGCTGACAAATCCGGATCGGCTGCCTATCTGTAGGATTGCACAAGGGGCCAAGGACATGGACAGTTTCGACACCGGACGGCTTATCTACCTGGTATTGCTGGGATGCGTCGTGCTGAGCTATTTTCTGGTCTCCCACCGCCAAAGCCTGGGCCAGATGGCCCGGCACGCCGCCCTTTGGGGGCTGATCTTCGTCGGCGTGATCGCGGGCGTCGGTCTTTGGTCCGACATCCGGCAGGACGTTCTGCCGCGCCAGTCGGTCTTTGCCGATGCCGGACGTGTCGAGGTTCCGCGCGCGCCCGACGGGCACTACTACCTGACGCTCGCGGTTGATGGTGCACCGGTCCAGTTCGTCGTCGACACCGGCGCCACCGACATCGTGCTGAGCCAGCGGGACGCGGCCCGTGCCGGAATCGATCTCGACAATCTGGTTTATTCCGGACTGGCCGGAACGGCCAATGGAACGGTCCGCACCGCCCGCGTGCGTGTGGACGAACTGGCACTGGGGCCGATCTCCGACCGAAATGTCGCCGTCTGGGTCAACGAAGGCGAAATGGACACGTCGCTTCTCGGCATGGGGTATCTGCAGCTTTACGACCGGCTAGAGATCGCCGACGGCACCCTGGTTCTGGAACGCTAAGAGCTCTGGATCCGGACATTAAGTTCGCACTCCAGTATATTGAAAATCAAAATTTGTTTGAAGTGGAGAGGTTTGGCGCGGATTTGGCCCGCATAAGCGCGGGCGGGCCGCCATGACCCGCCCGGGATGGCGTTACTTCATTGCCATGCCGACCATGGCATCGGTGGTGAACAGATAGTCATCCTCGCCCGAATGGCAGGCAATGCACCCCACGTCCGCGTTCTTGCCGACGAGCCCGGCCAGGGCCATGCCCTTGGGGTTCTTGTCGAGCGTGCCGTCGGGAAGGTATTTGGCCCAGAACCAGTTCTGCGTCTCCGGGTCGTACCCGTCTTCGCGCTGGAACATCACGGTGACCGCGCCAAGATGCTTGCCGGGATCGGCCAGCACCTCGTCGATGCTCACGCCTTCGGGGCCGAAGTTGCGCTTGACGACCAGAGCGCCGGAATGCCCGTTGACACTTGCGGTGGTGTAAAACGTCTCCAGCATCATGCCGTGGGGCGCCACGCCGTCATAGGGAAACGACCGGACCATGCCCTCGCCTACCAGCTTGGCGTCGGCCATCACCGCCCAAAGATCCGCGGCATAGGCCTGATCCTCGTCCCCGCCGAACGTCATCTCCTGTGCCAGAGCCACACCAGAGCCCAGGGTTGCGGCAGCCGCCCAGGCCAGAATCTGCGTATTCCACGACATCTCGGTACCTCCCTTGTCGTCGGTGTTCCGTGGCATGCATCCTACGCCCGAACCGGGCATCGCGGTTTCACCATCCGGTAACCCGAGCGTCACTTTGGCGTTACACCCCGCACTTGCGACAGACGGCTCGGGCCGGGTGCGGCCTATACTGGCTTCACCGATTGGGAGAGATCCGATGCTGTTTCGACTGTGTGTCGTCCTGGGAACCTTCGCCCTGCCCGCTGCCGCCGGGACGGGGGTTTGCGTGGAAAACGGCACCGGCGAGGCCTTTCTTTTCGCCGCCGAGGCACGTGGCGGCCTGCGTGAGGTCGCGATGCTGGATCCTGGCGGCCGGTTATGCAGCGCGCGCGCAGGCGGGGCGGGCGGCGTGGTGAGCGTGTTCGAGAGCGCCGAGCACGAAGAGGGCTGTTCCCGGCTTGTCGCCGAAGGCGAGACCGAAACCTTGCTGGAATACGTTGACTTCGACCGGTGCCGCTGGTCCAGCCATGACGAGTGAGCTCGGCCAGCATGATCCTGCGTCGAAGGCCCCCACCGCCTGCCGCGGGGCGGACCGAACATCCAACGAACTGGCGGGCCACTGGGTGATGGCATCCGTCCGGCTTGAGTTGGTGTTCTGGCCTTGAGCGGGCGTTGCATCTCCCTTGAGGAGCCGCGCTATCGCCGACCCGCGGGGAGGCGACCCGGACCTCTGAACGGCTCGATTTATCCCCGCAAAGTCCGCACGACCTCAATGCGATACGCGGCGCCAGCAAATCGCCTCCCCTCCGGGGCGGGTCGGCGATGGCGCGGCGGCCTACGGCCTTGATTCCGCGCCGGAAGGCTGATTGCGAACGTCCGCTCTAGGCCAAAACCGGGCGATGACAGTCTCGCCGGATCCCATTCAAGGCCATGCCGCAGACAGAATGGAATCCGCCGTAGAACTGCTTTCCCCCGCCCGATCCGCCGCTATGCTTCGCGGCAGAGAAACCCGAAGGCCGCCATGGATCCGCTCGTCATCTTCACCCCCTCCGGCAAGCGCGGGCGCTTTCCCGCAGGCACGCCCGTGCTGACCGCCGCACGGCAGCTTGGCGTCGATCTCGACAGCGTCTGCGGCGGGCGCGGGATCTGCAGCAAATGCCAGGTCGCACCCAGCTATGGCGAGTTTGCCAAGCACGGCGTGACGGTCGCCGAAACCGCGCTGTCGGACTGGAACGCCGTCGAGGAGCGCTATGACCGGAAACGCGGTCTGAAACCGGGCCGCCGGCTGGGCTGCCAGGCCGCGATCCAAAGCGACGTGGTGATCGACGTGCCGCCCGAAAGCCAGGTCCACAAGCAGGTCGTGCGCAAGGCCGCCACGGCGCGTGCGATCACCATGGACCCCGCCACCCGGCTCTACTACGTCGAGGTGCAGGAACCCGACATGGACGAGCCCTCGGGCGATCTTGAGCGTTTGCAGGCCGCCCTGGCCGAACAGTGGCAGATCGACACCCATGCCCTGCGCGTCGACCTGCCGGTGCTTGCAAAACTGCAACCGAGTCTGCGCAAGGGCAGCTGGACCGTCACCGTCGCCCTGCACAGGGGACATGGCGACCCGCAGGAGCGCATTCTCGACATCTGGCCCGGATATTTCGAGGGCCGGCTGTACGGGCTGGCCATCGACCTTGGCTCTACCACCATCGCCGCGCATCTGACCGACCTGCGCAATGGCGAGGTCATTGCCAGCTCGGGCGTGATGAACCCGCAGATCCGCTTTGGCGAGGATCTGATGAGCCGGGTCAGCTATGCGATGATGAACCCGGGCGGCGATGCCGAAATGACCGCCGCCGTCCGCGCGGCGATCAACACGCTGACGGACGAGATCGCCGCCGAAGGCGGCATCGCGCCGGCCCAGGTCGTCGAGGCGGTGTTCGTCTGCAACCCGGTGATGCATCATCTGCTGCTGGGCATCGATCCGGTCGAGCTGGGTCAGGCGCCCTTTGCGCTCGCCACCTCGTCCGCGCTGTCGCTGGACGCGCGCGACCTGGGGCTCGATGCCATGAACCCGGCGGCGCGGATCTATATCCTGCCCTGCATCGCCGGGCATGTCGGCGCCGACGCCGCCGCCGTCGCGCTGTCGGAAGAGCCGGACAAATCCGAGGAGCTCGTGCTTGTCGTCGATGTCGGCACCAACGCCGAAATCCTGCTCGGCGACCGCGACAGGGTGCTGGCCTGCTCGTCCCCTACCGGCCCGGCCTTCGAAGGCGCGCAGATCAGTTCCGGACAGCGCGCCGCGCCCGGCGCCATCGAACGGGTGCAGATCGATCCCGCCACCAAGGAGCCCAGGGTCAAGGTCATCGGCTGCGACCTGTGGTCCGACGACGACGGTTTCGGCGCCGCCACGGCAGAGACCGGCATTACCGGCATCTGCGGGTCCGGGATCATCGAGGCGGTGGCCGAGATGCGGGCCTCCGGGCTGGTCGATGCCTCGGGCCTGATCGGCTCGGCGACACAGACCGGCACGGCGCGGTCGATCCCCGAGGGCCGGACGCATGCCTATGTTCTCTACGACGGCACCGCCGACGGCGGGCCGCTGATCACCGTCACCCAGGGCGATATCCGGGCGATCCAGCTGGCAAAATCGGCGCTCTATGCCGGGGCGCGTCTGCTGATGGATGAACTTGGCACCGATAGCGTCGACCGCGTGGTGCTGGCGGGGGCCTTCGGCGCGCATATTTCGCCCAAGCACGCGATGATCCTGGGGATGATCCCCGACTGCCCGCTGGATAGGGTCACCTCTGCGGGCAACGCCGCCGGTACGGGGGCGCGCATCGCGCTCTGCAACCGCGCGGCGCGGGCCGAAATCGAGCGGACGGTGCGCGCGATCCACAAGGTCGAAACCGCGATCGAGCCCCGCTTTCAGGAGCATTTCGTCGCCGCCAATGCGATGCCGCACGCGACCGCACCGTTTACCGAGTTGCGCAAGGCGGTGGACCTGCCGGACCCCAGCTTCAACACGGCGGGAGAGACCGCAGGACGCCGCCGCCGCCGCCGTGCCTGAAAAAGCCCTTCGAACGGCGTTGCAAAGCCGTTGCGTCAAGTGGCGTCAAAGCGGCTTGCTACCGCAAGACAGCAAAGGGAGACGACATATGGAAATCTACCGTTCGGGATCACGCCCCTCGCGCCCCGGACCGGCGGAGTACTTTACCGGCCGCGTCCGTTTCGACCCGGTGATCGAGGCGCCGGACCCGGCACGGGTACGGGTCCTGACCGTCACCTTCGAGCCCGGCGCGCGCACCGCCTGGCACACCCATCCGCTCGGCCAGACCCTGATCGTCACAGCGGGGCTGGGACGGGCACGGCGCGAAGGCGGGCCCGTCGAGGAAATCCGCCCCGGCGACGTGATCTGGTTCGCGCCGGGCGAGCGCCACTGGCACGGTGCGGGTCCCGAGACGGGCATGACCCATATCGCCATTCAGGAGGCGCTGGATGGTTCGAACGTCACCTGGATGGAGCATGTGACGGATGCGCAATACACCGGGACCGCGCCGGAGGAGGACGCAACTTGACGGCGCCGCTTTCTTCTGGGTTTTAGCCTTGAGGCGGATGTTCCCGGCCAAGTGATGAGCGGCGCCGGAAGACTGGTTGCGAATGGCCGCTTCAGGCCGACACCGACCTTATGCTTCACATCCAGCGCGCGGCACCGAAAAACGTACCGCCGCGCCGTCACGCAAGACCGAGGCTCCGCAGGATCAATCCGGACCTGCGGGCGAATTCGGATCCGCCCAGCGTTCCATCGGCAACGCGGCGCGGCGCTCGACAGGCGCGTTTCAGAATGCCCCTGGCCCGCCATGTGGCAAGAAGCGCCGCCCGAGCCCGCCGGGGAGGTTTGCCGCGTCGAAGCCGGGCCAACCCCTGCCCGGCCAGCGCCGCCACCGCCTCGGCCCGGCCGTCGACAAGCGGAACGCGCCCCCGCACCTCGAGCTCCGGAAGCGCCAGGAACCAATTGGCGAGGCCGCCGGCCCAGGCAACATCGCGGATGGCCGCCTCGCCGTCCCTGGCGCCCAAAGCGCGCGCAGCCGCGACGGCAAGACCGCCCGCCGTTGCCTCCAGATAGGCGTCGAAATGGTGATCGTCCTCGAACGGATCGCGATAGATGTCCCAGCGCCTTGCCTGGATCAGACGGTCGAGCAGACCCGCGCCCTGCCCGTCCAGCACGCCCGCCAGCGCATCCACGACATCGTGCCGCCGCACCGGGCCGCCCCGTGCGATCTCGTCCAGCGCATCGCGCCACCATTGCAGGCGCATCTCGGCTATCATCGGTTCCTCGGTGACCCAGGGCGCGCGGGCCACCTCGACATTGAAGGCATAGAGCGGAAACAGCACGCGGCGCGCACCGGGCGGCGCGGCCATTGCCGCGAGGAAGCGGTCGGGATCGCCACGCCGCACGATCTCGGCGCAGGCCTGCAGGCTCATGTGCGCCTCATACCGGACGCACCACGCTCAGAAGATAGCCCGAGTCCGCCTTGGCCCGCGGCCAGAGATCGATCTCGGTCTGCGCGGCATCGAGCACCGCCGTCAGCGCCGCGTCCGCCCCCGGCCGCAGGGCGGCGACCCGGGCCTGCAGCGCGTCGTAATAGGCCGCCCAGGCGGTATCCGAAATCCGGCGCACCGCCACCGTTTCGAAACCCGCCGCGCGTATGCGGGCGTCGATCCCGTCGGCATCGGTGATCGCGGGGTATTCTTCCATCCAGAAGGCGCGTGCGCCCTCGGACGGCGCGTCGGAGAACCAGCAGGGCTCGGAAAACGCCACCATGCCGCCCTTGGCAAGCGCCGGGCGCCAGTGCACCAGCCCCTCGGTGACACCGAGAAAATAGAGCGCACCCGCCGACCAGATCAGGTCGAACGGTCCCTTCAGCTTGGCCATATTGCCGGCATAGGCGGTCACGCGCGGGTTCGGACCGATGCGCATCCACAATTCGTCGATAAACGGCTTGTGACTGTCGACCGCCGTTACCTTGCCCTGCGGGGCTGCGGCCAGCAGCGCGGGCACGTCGGCGCCGGACCCACAGCCCGCATCGCAGATGCGCGCATCGGGTTTCAACCCCACGATGTCCGCGGCCCAGGCCACATCGGCCGGTTCGCCCGGTCCCTCGCGGGCAAGCCCCTGATAGAGCGTGAAGAAGGCGTTGGTCATCCGGCCTCGGCGTGATCGCGGATCAGCTTCCAGTTTATCGCATCCAGAAGTGCTGCGAAAGCCGCGTCGACGACATTGGCCGAAACGCCCACGGTGGCCCATTCCTGTCCGGTGCCGTCGGCGAAGTCGATGATCACGCGGGTGACCGCCGCGGTGCCGCCCTGGGTGATGCGGACCTTGAAGTCGACGAGGCGCATATCGGCGATCACGTGCTGGTGCGGCCCGAGATCGGCCTTCAGCGCCTCCCACAGCGCGTTGACCGGGCCGTCGTCCTGCAGGTCATGCGCGTGGTCGTTCTTGAAGTAGCTGGTCCTCGTGCCGGCGGCGGACGAGATCGTCACCACGGCCTCGGATTCCACCACGATGTCGCCGCGCGCATTGCGTCGGCGTTCCGAGATGACGCGGTAGCGTTCGACTTCGAAAAAGCTGGGGTCGAGGCCCAGTTCGGCGCGGGCGATCAGTTCAAAGCTGGCCTGCGCGGTATCGTAGCTGTAGCCCTGTTCCTCGCGCACCTTCACGATGTCGAGGATCCGGCCGAGGGCGGGGTCACCCTTGTCGGCCCGAAGGCCCATATCGGCGAGGCGGGCGCGCAGGTTCGACTGCCCGGCCTGATTCGACATCGGCACGATCCGGGCGTTGCCGACGGCGGCGGGATCGATGTGTTCGTAGGTGGTCGGGTCCTTGATGATCGCGCTGGCGTGCAGGCCCGCCTTGTGCGCGAAGGCCGAGGCGCCGACATAAGGCGCAGACCGCAGCGGCACGCGGTTGAGGATGTCGTCAAGCAGGCGGCTGGCGCGGGTGAGGGTTTGCAGCTGCTCCGGCGAGACGCCGGTGTCGTACCGGCTCCTGTAGGGCTCCTTCAGCAGCAGCGTGGGGATCAGCGTGGTGAGGTTGGCGTTGCCGCAACGCTCGCCCAGGCCGTTCAGCGTGCCCTGGATCTGACGCGCGCCCGCGTCAACGGCGGCCAGCGTGTTCGCCACCGCGTTCCCGGTGTCGTCATGGGTATGGATGCCCAGATGCGCGCCGGGAATGCCATGGGCGATGACCTTGCGGGTGATGTCCGCAATTTCCTGCGGCAGCGCACCGCCGTTGGTGTCGCACAGCACGATCCACCTTGCGCCTGCGTCATGGGCGGCCGAGAGGCAATCGAGCGCATAGGCGGGGTTGGCCTTGTAGCCGTCAAAGAAATGCTCGGCATCGAACAGCGCCTCGCGGCCCTTCGCCACCAGATGCGCGATCGAGGCGCGGATGTTTTCGCGGTTTTCGTCAAGCGTGATGTTCAGCGCCGTGTCGACGTGGAAATCGTGGGTCTTGCCGACGAGACAGACGGCGGGGGTGCCGGCATTGAGGACGGCGGCCAGGACGTCGTCGTTCTCGGCCGAGCGCCCGGCGCGTTTGGTCATGCCGAAGGCGGTGAAGGTGGCGCGGGTCTTGGGGGCCTCGGCGAAAAACGCCGAGTCTGTCGGGTTCGCTCCGGGCCAGCCGCCCTCGATATAGTCGAGGCCGAGCGCATCCAGCGTCTCGGCGATCAGGTGCTTGTCGGGGGTCGAGAACTGCACACCGTGGGTCTGCTGGCCGTCACGCAGCGTGGTGTCGAAGAGGGAGAGGCGCTCGCGGGTCATTTAAGCTCTCCCCCGTGGTCCTCAGTTCGGAGGCGCCAGTTGTTCCAGTGCGCAAAGGCTCGCGAAATGCTCGCCCTTGAGGGAAGATTTTGATTTTCACCTATTTGGAAAATATTTATTATACAATTGTTTAAACAATATTTGGGGACCTTGTGGCGGATCATTTCAGGGCCTCCAGATTGTCTGCGTTGACCGCGCCGTGAAGTTTGGCATGCCCTCTTTGCCGACCATCTTCGTTCAACACCTGCAACTCAACGCCCACCTCAGCAGCCCTAATTCTAAGGTCATCTGCTGCCTCGAAGTCCTTGTTAGACCGAAGCTCCATCCAACGACGCGCGATCACCATAGCCGCGGTGTGAACTTCCTCAGGGTACTCGCCCCATCCAAGTGCCCCGACAGTTGGCTTGAAGTTGAAATGACCGAGCAACCGCAATGACGCCAAGAAAGCGCCTGGCTCTGCGGCCCCATGGACGACTTCGTTTCGCAGCGCATGCAGGTGCGACAAGGCTAGAGGGGTGTTCAAATCGTCGGCGAGTGCATCCACGATCCTACTGTCAGGACCGGTAGGCTCGCAATCGCTAAGCAAAGACCACCATTCTCTCAGCGTCGCCTCCGCCTCCTGCCGCTTCTTCTCGGTCCAGTCCATCGGCTTGCGGTAATGCGTGCCCAGAAACACCAACCGGATCACCTCGCCCGGCACGCCCTGTTCCAAGAGATCGTGCACGGTGAAGAAATTGCCCAAGCTCTTGGACATCTTCTTGCCCTCGACCTGCAGCATCTCATTGTGCATCCAGACCCGGGCGAACTGGCCCTCGGGATGGGCGCACATGGACTGGGCGATCTCGTTTTCATGATGCGGGAACTGCAGGTCGTTGCCGCCGCCGTGGATGTCGAACGACTCCCCCAGGATCTCATAGGCCATCGCCGAGCACTCGATATGCCAGCCCGGCCGCCCGCGGCCCCACGGAGACTCCCACCCCGGCAGGTCGTCCGCCGACGGCTTCCACAGAACGAAATCCATCGGGTCTTCCTTGTAGGGCGCCACCTCGACCCGGGCGCCGGCGATCATGTCGTCGACCGACCGGCCCGACAGCTTGCCGTAATCGGCATAGGACCGCACCCGGAACAGCACATGGCCCTCGGCCGCATAGGCATGTCCCTTGGCCACCAGATCGGCGATCATCGCCACCATCTGGCGCACATGCGCCGTGGCGTGCGGGGTATAGGTCGGGTCCAGCGCCCCAAGCGCCGCCATATCGTCGTGATACCACTGCGCGGTCTCTTCGGTGATCGCGCCGATCTCGCGGCCGCTTTCCTGCGCGCGGGCGATGATCTTGTCGTCGACATCGGTGATGTTGCGCACATAGTCCACGTGGTTTGCGCCGTAGACATGGCGCAGCAGGCGGAACAGCGTGTCGAACACCACCACGGGCCGGGCATTGCCCAGATGCGCGCGGTCATAGACCGTCGGCCCGCAGACATACATGCGCACGTTCTTCGGATCGAGCGGTTCGAACCGCTCCTTCCGGCGGGTCTTGGTGTTATAGAGTGTGATCTCTGTCATCTGGTGTCCTCAAACGCGCGCACTGCCGTTGCGGCGGGACCCAGCAGTCTGTTGAAAGAGAAAACGTGAACGACCGGCCCGCCTGACGATGTCAGGTGGTAATGCAGCAAATGATGATTGCGATTCCGGTTGCCATGGCGGTCTGTTAGCAGAGACCGGCGGGTCTGCCAAGCCCATAGCGCGCAGCCGACGGTCCGGCCCGCCGATGCCGCCGAATCGCGCCAGGATCGAGGCTCGCCCCTTGCCGGGCGGATACCGCCACGCAACGGGTTTTCCGCGGCGCCGGGATCCGGCATGATGCAGCTATGACCCGCGACGAACTGAATGCGATCTGCGGTGCGCTGTCCGGCGCCGAGGTTTCCGACCCCTGGGGCGGCGGGCACGACGCCTGGAAGGTGGGCGGCAAGATGTTCGCCTGCATCGGCACGCATACGCCCGGCATCGCGGTCAAGACCGACTCGGTCGAAACCGCCGAGATGCTGATCGACGCCGGCGTCGGCCGGAAGGCACCCTATTTTCACCGCTCCTGGATCCTTCTGCCCTGGGAGACCGGGCCGGACGAGGCGCGGCACCGGATCGAGGCGTCGTATCGCATCGTCCGGTCGAAACTGCCGAAGAAGGTGCAGGCGGCGCTCGGCTGACCCTCCGCCGCTTGCTGCCGGCGAAAACGCCGCGGTGCAATCCCCGCGGCGCGACGCCCCCCAGCCGGATCTCTGCCACCCCCCGAAACCCGGATTGACAAGCCCGGCCTCGCCGGGAGAAGCAGGGCATATGCAGCTTTCGACCCGGATAACCGGCCTTCTTGGCGGCGGCGGCGACGGCTGGGGGGTGTTCTACCGTGCCCGCCAGCTGAAGGCCGCGGGCGAAGATGTGCTGGAACTGACCATCGGCGAGCATGACGTGCCGACCCATCCCGCAATCCTCGACGCGATGCACCGTTCGGCACGCGGCGGGCACACCGGCTATGCCGCCGTGCCCGGCATCGCCGCCCTGCGCGACGCCGTTGCCGCGCGGATCGAGGACCGCACCGGCGTGCCGACGGCCCGCGGCAACATCGTCATCACCCCCGGCGGCCAGGCGGCTCTGTTCGCCGCCCACGCCGCCGTGTGCGACGCAGGCGATGCCGCGCTTTACATCGATCCCTATTACGCCACCTATCCCGGCACCCTGCGCGCGGTCGGCGCCCGGGCGGTCCCGGTCCCCGCCCGTCCGGAAACCGGCTTTCAGCCGCAGGCTGCCGACATCGCCGCCGCAGCCCCGGGCGCCAGATCGCTGCTGATCAACACACCCAACAATCCCACCGGCGTGATCTATTCCGAAGACACGCTGCGGAGGATCGGCGGGGTCTGCCGCGACCACGGGCTCTGGCTGATCTCGGACGAGGTCTACGACACACAGGTCTGGCGCGGCCGCCATATCTCTCCGCGCACCCTGCCCGGCATGTCCGAGCGCACGCTGGTTATCGGGTCGATGTCGAAAAGCCACGCGATGACCGGCAGCCGCATCGGCTGGATCGCCGGACCGGAAGACGCCGTCGAGCATCTGATCAACCTGTCGACCCATACGACCTATGGCGTGCCGGGCTTCATTCAGGACGCGGCGCTTTTTGCGCTGACCGAAGGAAAGCCGCTGGAGGACGAAATCGCCGCCCCCTTCCTGCGCCGCCGTGCCATTGCCGAGCGGGTGCTGGCGGGCTCGAACGCGGTGACGGCGGTGCCTTGCGACGGCGCGATGTATGTCATGCTCGACATCCGCGCGACAGGTCTGTCGGGCGAAGGGTTCGCGCATGCCCTGCTCGACGCCGAACGCATCGCGGTGATGCCCGGAGAAAGCTTTGGCTCTGCTGCGGCCGGGCATTTGCGCGTGGCGATGACGGTCGACGACGACGCCTTCGAAGCCGCTTTGACCCGACTGGTGCAATTTGCAGAAAGATACGCCGATGCCGCATGATCCCGGTCCCGCCTTTCGTGCCCTGCACAAACCGGGCGATCCGTTCATCCTGGCGAATGCCTGGGATGCCGGGTCGGCCAAGATGCTGGCCGCGCTCGGCGCGCCCGCCATCGCCACCTCGTCGGCGGCGCACGCCTTCACGCTGGGCCGTCCCGATGGCGGCCACGTGACCCGCGACGAGGCGCTGGCCCACGCCGCCGACCTTGTCGCCGCCGTCGACGTTCCGGTGTCCGGCGATTTCGAAAACGGCTTCGGCACCGGGCCCGAGACCTGTGCCGAAACCGTGCGGCTGGCCGCCGAGGCGGGGCTGGCCGGCATTTCCATCGAGGATATCGACTTTCCCGCGGGCACGCCCTATGCCATCGACCTTGCCGTCGAACGCGTCCAGGCCGCCGCTGCGGCGGCCCGTGCGCTTGGCCGCGATTTCGTCTTCGTGGCCCGCGCCGACGGGGTGATGACCGGCGGCTACGGGATGGAAGAGGCGCTGCGCCGCATCCGCGCCTTCGACAAGGCGGGCGCCGATTGCCTGTACGTGCCGCTGCCGCCGGGGCTGCAGTCGCTGAAAAACGTGGTCCGCGCCACCGAGAAACCGGTCAACGCGCTGGCCGCCGGACAATTCACCAAGTTCAGCCGCGCGGAATTCGCCGCCGCCGGAATCGCACGCATCTCGCTTGGGTCGGCCCTTGCCCGGGTGACCCACAAGGTAATCCACGACGCGGGCCGGATGATGTTCGACGCGGGCGACTTCTCGTTGCTCGGCATGGGGCTGCCCGGCGGCGAGGTCGACAAGCTGCTGACGGACTGATTACCCCGTCGGCAGCCAGATTAATTAACTTGTTAACTTCCATGGGAGCCGGATCCGGATGAACCATGACGATCTGCGCCACTGGTCCAAACGCGCCGCCGACTGGACCCACGCCTACCACACCGGCCTGCGCGACCGCCCGGTCCGCGCCCAGACCACGCCGGGCGCCACCGCGGCCAGGCTGCCCGATCACCCGCCGGAACAGCCCGAAGACCTCGAAGCCATCTTCGCCGATTTCGAGGCCATCGTGCCCGACGCCATGACCCATTGGCAGCACCCGCGCTTTTTCGCCTATTTCCCGTCGAACGCCGCCCCGGCCTCGATGCTGGCCGAGCAACTGACGAATGCGATCTCGGCGATGTGCATGCTGTGGCAAACCAGCCCCGCCGCGACCGAAATCGAACAGGTGATGGTCCAGTGGTTGCGCCAGGCGCTGGGTCTGGCGCCGCACTTCACCGGCACCATTCATGACAGCGCGACCACCTGCACATTGTCCGCCGTGATCACGATGCGCGACCGCGCGACCGGCTGGGACAGCGTGCAGAACGGGATCACCGGCCGGGCCCCGATCCGCATCTACGCGTCGGCCCAGACCCACAGCTCGATCGACAAGAGCGTCCGGCTGGCGGGGATCGGCCAGGGCAATCTGGTCAAGGTCGCAACGGAGCCCGATTTCGGCATGGACCCCGCCGCGCTCGATGCGGCGATCAGGGCCGACCTGCAGGCGGGTCTGCTGCCGGCGGGCGTCGTGCTGTGTACCGGCGGCACCTCGATCGGTGCCTGCGACCCCATTGCCGCCTGCCTGGAGGTCGCCAAGCGCCACGGCCTTTACGCCCATGTCGACGCCGCCTGGGCGGGAAATGCGATGATCTGCCCGGAGTTCCGGCATCTGTGGGAGGGCGTCGATGGCGCAGACAGCGTGGTCTTCAACCCCTACAAGGGCCTCGGCGCCCAGTTCGACGGCGCGGTGCAGTTCCTCGCCGATCCGGCGCCGCAGATCCGGTCCATGGGCCTGCGCCCCGACTACCTGCAGACCCTCGGCCACGAGGACATCACCAATTTCAACGAATGGACCGTGCCGCTGGGCCGCCGGTTCCGGGCGCTCAAGCTGTGGTTCCTGCTGCGGGCCTACGGCCTCGAAGGCCTGCGCGAGAAGATGCGCAACCACATCGCCTGGACGGCCGAACTGGCCGATAAGTTTCGTACCAACCCGGATTTCCGCATTACCACAGAGCCTTGCCTTGCGCTCTTCACCTTCCAATACGCCCCCGCCGACGCCGATGCCGACGCGTTGACGGAGCGTCTTTTGAAGCGGATCAACGACGACGGCCGCATCTACCTGACCCAGACGACGCACGAGGGCCGCTTCGTCATCCGCATGACCGCCGGCACCTTCGACTGCACCCGCGAGGACGTGATGACGGTTTACGACGTGGCGACCGAACTCGCACAAACCCTTCAGGGCTCTTTCATCCGGCCATGAGTTTTCCGGGGGCGTGGCGGGCCGGCCCCACACGCCGCGGCCGCCGAAGGCGGGCGCAATCGCTCACTTCACCCGGCGGTAGTTGTCCGGGTGAAGCGCGTGATCCACTACGTCGTCCAGATGATCCCAATGCATTTGATGCATGAACCCATGCACCGACAGGGGCTGGTGCGCCTCTTCGAAATCCGGGATCCGGATCAGCGCGGTGCAGAAAACGCCCAGAAGGCACGCCGCCGCGCAGATCGAAAAGGCCAGTGGAAAGTTGCCCAGATCGCCCAACGCGCCGCCCAGCAGCGGAAACACGATGCCGCCCACGCCATAGCTGAGGAACACGAAGGGATAGTTCTGTCCCACGCGGTCGTTGCCGAACGTGTCCGCCGTGATCGCCGGGAAGAGCGCAAAGTTGCCGCCGAAATTGAACCCGATCAGCGCCGCTCCCAGATACAACAGCCACGGCGTGCCCGCCATGGCCGTGAACGCAAACAGAAACGCCGCCTGGCTTCCCGCCATCAGCATCACCGACCGCCGCCGCCCCAGCCTGTCGGAAATGGTGCCCCAGGCGATGCGGCCGACCCCGTTGGCGAGCGAGAAGAACACCGCCATCGCAGTCCCCGCCACGGCGCTCGCCTCGGCCAGCGACAGACCACGCGCCTGCAGCGCCTCCATCGGATAGAGCTTCATCAGGCCGATCGACATCAGACCGCTGCCGGCGGACACCGAAAAAGTCAGGAAAATCAGATAGAACTGCGGCGTCCTTAACATAGCCGGCACGGTGAAGTTTTCCCGCCCCTTGCGGCCGTCACGCGCCGCTGCCGCTGCCGTGCCCGGCGGCGCCCAGCCCTTTGGCGGCATCCGCATCCAGATCGAGCCCAGCAGGATCAGCGCCGCGAAGGCCGCGCCATAGGCCAGGAACGTTCCCGAAAGCCCGATGCGCTCGATCAACTGGCCCCAGGCGCCCGCCAGTTTCACCCAGCCCATCGCGCCAAAGCCGAACCCCGCCACCGCCAGCCCGGTGATCATGCCCGTGCGGTCGGGAAACCAGCGCATCCCCACGGCGATCGGCACCACATAGGCCAGGCCGATCCCGGCCCCGCCGATCAGGCCGACCCCCAGCGCCACCGCCCAGAACGACGCCGCGCCCAAAAGCCCCGCCAACGCATATCCCGCCCCCAGCACCAGCCCGCCGGAAATTGCCAGCGTCCGCGGCCCCAGCTTGCCCAGAAGCCGCCCGGCAAAGACCATCACCAGAGCGAACGACGCCAGCCCGATGGCAAAGACCGCCTGGGTTTCGAACTTGCTCCATCCCGCGGCCTTCAGCGCGGGCGTAAACACCGACCAGGCATAGATCGCGCCCAGCGACAGCTGGATCAGCACGGCGCCCAGAACGACGCCCCAGCGGTTCGGTGCTTTCCCTTTTATCGCGTCGGCCACTGTCCCCTCCCCGATCTTTGGCCGCACCCTGCCGCAGGCCTCCGGTGCCGCCCTTGATCCAGATCAGATGTCGCAATTGGGCCATTTTGCCGGATTCGGCACAGATCGCCGGCCCGGACGAAGGCCCAATGCCGCAAAAGGGAGGCGGCCATGCCGGGAAGCGGCTGGAAGATCGCGCTGGTCTCGCGCACCATCGGAGCAGACCGCGGACGCGCTGCGCGCGGACGGCCCGTTGCGGCCTGACCGCCGCCGCCTTCTTCCAGCAGCCCCCTCTTCGAGACCGCCGATGACAGACCAATCTCCTTCCCGCCGCGCCGGAGGCCGCGCCGCCCGCCGGGCCGCCCGCGCGGCCCCGCTCGACGCCAGCGTCCGCCCGATCCGCCCGGGGATGCGTGGCGGGTATTTCAAACCCCTCGCCGACGCAGATATCCATCGCATCCACAATACCGCGCTGCAGGCGCTGGAACAGATCGGGCTTGCTGACGCGCCGCCGTCGGGCATCGACATTCTCACGGCGGCCGGGGCCGATTTGGGCGAGGACGGGCGTCTGCGGTTTCCGCGCGCACTGGTCGAGGACATGCTGGCCAAGGCCGCCAAGTCGATCACGCTCTGCGGCCGCGACCCGCGCCATGACCTGGATCTCGGCGGCACGCGGGTGCATTACGGCACGGCGGGGGCCGCCGTGAATATGGTCGATGTCGAGGGCCGGAACTACCGGCACTCCACCCTGCAGGACCTGTATGACGCCGCCCGCATCGCCGACCGGCTGGACAACATCCATTTCCTTCAGCGCCCGATGGTTGCCCGCGACGTCGAAGACAACCGCGAGCTGGACCTTAACACGCTTTACGCCTGCTGCGCGGGGACAACCAAGCATATCGGCACGTCCTTCACCGACCCCACCTTCATGCCGGACATGTTCGACATGCTGCACATGATCGCAGGCGGCGAGGCGGCGTGGCGCGCGCGGCCCTTCGTGTCGAATTCCAACTGCTTTGTCGTGCCGCCGATGAAATTCGCCACCGAGGCCTGCCAGGTGATGGAGGCCTGCATCGGCGCCGGGATGCCCGTCCTGCTGCTGTCCGCCGGCATGGCCGGCGCGACCGCCCCGTCGACCGTCGCCGGCGCGATCGTTCAGGCGGTGGCCGAATGTCTGGCGGGTGTCGTTTACGTTAATGCCATCGCTCCGGGCCATCCGGCGGTCTTCGGCACCTGGCCGTTCGGCCTGGACCTGCGCACCGGGGCGATGACGGTGGGATCGGGCGAACAGGCGCTATTGTCGGCAGGCTGCGCCCAGATGCACCAGTTCTACGGCATCCCCGGCGGCGCCGCGGCGGGCGCCTGCGATTCCAAGCTGCCCGACATGCAGGCGGGATGGGAGCAGATGTGTTCGAACGTCATGACCGGCCTTTCCGGTCTGAACATGGTCTACGAGGCCGCCGGCATGCACGCCTCTCTTCTGGGGTTCTGTCACGAATCGCTGATCCTCGGCGACGACCTCATCGGTCAGGCGCTACGCTGTGTCCGCGGGATCGAGGTGGACGACGAAACGCTGGCGCTGGAACAGATGCGCGAGGTCTGCCTCGGCGGCCCGGGCCACTATCTCGGCACCGGCCAGACGCTGGCGCGGATGCAGGCCGACCACGTCTATCCCGCGCTCGGCGACCGGACCAGCCCCAAGGAATGGGACGAAAACGGCAAGCCCGATCTGGTGGCGCGGGCCGTGGCGCGCAAGGAGGCGATCCTCGCCGAACCCTCTGCCGCAGGATTCGATCCCGCGCTGGATCTTGCGATCCGAAAACGGTTCCGTATTCACCTGCCGGCCTGAGGCGGGGAGCGACGAATTTTCGGCGAAAATTCGTTGCCTCCGCAAGTCGTGAACGGTGTGCCCAGGCATTTCAGCGGCTTCCCGCGCCGCGGCTGAACTTTCTGCGCCGTAGATGTTTGGCGTGCGAAACGGCCCATGCCGCCCGGACCGGACGATCCGCCTTCGCACAGGCCGAACGCCGTCATCCCGCCGCCTTTTCCTCCAGCGTCAGCCACTCCTCTTCCGCCGCCGCCAGAGCGGCCTGCCGCTCGACAAGGGCGGCACTGGCTTTCTCGAATTTCGCCGGTGCCCTGGCGAAGAGCCCAGGGTCGGACAGAAACTCGGTCAACTTCGCGATCTCCGCCTCCAGCCGCTCGATTTCGCCCGGCAACCGCTCCAAACGGTGTTTTTCCTTGAAGCCAAGCCCCTTTGCCGGCGCTTTCCCGACCCGCTCCACGTCTTGCCTCTGGGATTTCACCGGTTTCGCCGGTGCCTCGGCCATCACGTTTTTTTCGCGCTGCGCCTGGTAATCGGTCCATCCCCCGGCATAGACCACCGCGCGGCCGTCACCCTCCATGGCCACGGTCGTCGTGGCGACCCGGTCGAGGAAGTCGCGGTCGTGGCTGACCAGCAGCACCGTCCCGGGGTAGTCGCTGAGCAACTCCTGCAGCAGGTCCAGCGTTTCGACGTCAAGATCGTTCGTCGGCTCGTCCAGCACAAGCAGGTTCGACGGGCGCGCCAGGATCCGTGCAAGCAGCAGCCGCGCCTTCTCGCCCCCCGAGAGCGAGCGCACCGGCGCGCGGGCCTGGGCCTCCGAGAAAAGAAACTCCTTGAGGTAGCCGACCACATGTTTCGGCGCGCCCCGCACCATCACCTGGTCGGCCTTCCCCGAAACCCGCATCTGCGGGTCGCCGGTCAGGCTTTGCCAGAGGCTGAGATCCGGGTCGAGCTGCGCCCGGTTCTGGTCGAAGACCGCGATCTCCAGATTGGTCCCCAGCGTCACCTGGCCGGCATCGGGTGCCAAGGCGCCGGTCAGCATCTTCAGAAGCGTCGTCTTGCCGGCCCCGTTCGGCCCCACGAACGCCACCCGGTCCCCGCGCAGGACCCGCAGGCTGAAGGGTTTCAAGATCACTTTGCCGTCGTAAGCCTTTGAAATTCCGTCCGCCTCGATGACTCGCCTGCCGCTTTTTCGGCCTTCGTCCAGGGCCATGCCGGCCGCGCTCTGCCGCCGGATCATCGCCGCCCGCTCGGCCCTCAGCGCCTGCAACGCACGCACCCGTCCCTGGTTCCGCTTGCGCCGCGCGCTGATGCCTTCCACGGCCCAGCGTGCCTCTGCCTTGATCCTGCGGTCGAGCTTGTGGCGCGCCTCGTCCTCCTGCGCCCAGACCGCGTCGCGCCAGGCCTCGAAGCCGTCGAACCCCTGCTCGCGCCGCCGCACCGCGCCGCGGTCGATCCACAGCACCGCCCGGGTCAGCGCCCGCAGCACCGCCCGGTCATGCGAGATCATCACGAAACCCGCCCGGGTCCCGGCCAGCTGCCGTTCGAGCCATTGCACGGCCTCGATGTCGAGATGGTTCGTCGGTTCGTCCAGCAGCATCAGGTCCGGCGCCTCGGCCATCAGCTTGGCCAGCGCGGCCCGCCGCCGCTCGCCGCCCGAGGCCGCCGCCACGGATTTGCCGGGATCGAATTTCAGACCCTCTGCGGCCATCGCGACCCGGTAGCCCTCGGCGGGATCCAATCCGCTGGCGGCAAAGTCTCCCAAGCTGGCGAACCCCGACATGTCCGGATCCTGTTCCATGTATCCGACCGACACGCCCGGCGGCACCGTCCGGGTGCCCGCATCCGGCTCGATCAGTCCGGCCATCAGCTTCATCAGGGTCGACTTGCCCGACCCGTTGCGCCCCACCAGCGCCACCCGGTCTCCCGGCTGGATCACCACATCCAGCCCGCGAAACAGCGGCCCGTCGCCGAAGGTCAGCGCGATGTCGGAAAGCTGTAGCAAGGGAGGACGGGCCATGCGGGCCAGCTATCCGCCGCCAATTTCAACGTCAATAGGCCCTTCATCTTGGCCGAATTGCGCCCGGGGGAGCGCGAGGGGGTGGACCCCCCTCGCCCGCCGCGACGCGCAACGCGCGGCGCAACCAAAACAGCGTGCCGCAGGCACTCGATTCGGCAAGCTACCCCGCCACCCCGCGCAACAGCCGCGCCCGGGCCGGCGGGATCGCCTTGATTTCGAGCCCGGTAAAGACGTGCAGCGTGTTCAGGTCGCGGTCGACCACCGCATGGTCGCTGACCCAGCCGCCCATCAGCAGATAGGTGCGCAGCAGAGGCGGCATCGTCAACATCGCTCGTTTCGCGTCCGGCTTGCGCCTGAGGCGGCGGGCGAAACGGAACACGTTCGGCGCCTTGACCTTGGGCAGCCAGCGCTTCGGCGCCAGGTGGCGTTCCTTCAGCATCGCGAAGGCGTCCAGATAGGCTTGCGTCTCGGTCCCGGCAAACGAGGAACAGCCGAACAGCATCTCGACGCCCTCGTCATCGACGAATTTCGTCATCGCACCCCAGGCCACGCGCAGGATATCAGGATCGCCCGCATAATCGGGATCGATGCAGAACCGGCCCATCTCGACCATGCGGCCCGAGAAACCCTTCAGCGCGGACAGTTCGTAATACTGAGCGGAATAGCACCGGTCGATCTCGGCCCCGTCGGACAACGGCAAGAGCCGGAAACAGCAGACCAGCCGCCCGCCGCGGGTCTCTTCGACCAGAACGTGCCGGCAATGGGCATCGAACGCATCCGTGTCGCGGTCCCCGTCCCGCGCGGCGGCCCCGGTACCGGCGATGAAAGCCCTGTGCCGCAGCCGCTGCGCCGCGGCAATATCGGCCCCGGTCCGGGCCAGACGCGCCTCGTAACGGCCTTTGCGTAGGGTCAGCACCGGTTCACGATCCTTTTGCTTGGAACCCGGCTCATACCACTTAAATATGTCCCGCAAGCCCGATACACACAAGATGTGACAGGGGCCTGACAGAAAGGACGCCCGCGATGGACAAAGTGACGAAGACCGACGCCGAATGGCGCGCCGAGTTGAGCGATCTGGCCTACAAGGTCACCCGCAAGCACGGCACCGAGCGTGCCGGAACCCATGAAGACTTTCCCAAGGACCCGGGCACCTATACCTGCGTCTGCTGCGGTGCGCCGCTGTTCGATCAGGCCCACAAGTTCGACTCCGGCACCGGATGGCCGTCTTTCTACCAGCCCAAGGCCGCCGAGATGGTCGGCGAGAGCGAAGACAACAGCTGGTTCATGCGCCGGACCGAAGTGCACTGCAACCGCTGCGACGCGCATCTGGGCCATGTCTTTCCCGACGGGCCGCAGCCCACCGGGCTGCGTTACTGCATCAACGGTGTCGCGCTGGAGTTCGAGCCTAACGGCGATAGCGAAGCCGTGTGAACGAGCTTAGTTCAAAAGCTGATCGGCGGTGAAGTTACCGAAGCTGCCGAACAGCTGCCGCAGGAAGGATACGCCCTTGATATTGCTGTCGGTCACCCGGCGAGAGATGGCGACGACCCGGCCCTGCTCCAATCCGAACCGCTCGATGTTTTCGACAACGCCGTCGCCGTCGAAGGAAATCGCGACGACCTCGCGGTCGACCTCTTTGCGTTCCTGCAGGCCATAGGCGACGAACTTGCTTTTGACATAGTACCAGCCGCTGTCGGCGAGGATGCCGGATGTGCTGGGCCGGCCGACGACCTCGCCGACGGTGTCCTTGGTGTCCACGCCGACAACGATCTGCTCCAGATCCGCCTCGGGCGGAACATAGCCATGGGTGCGGGTAATATCGGAACAGGCCGCCAGCAGGAAAACCGCAAAGGAGCAGAGACTTAGCCTGAACGCCATCGATATCCGACCCATGCTGCCCCTCTTGCCATCGCTTGGCGCTCTTCGTATCGGGCTTACAGAAGGAACCGTCCGGGTTCAAGAATGGAACCGCGCATGAGCGACAGACCCCGCTACAGCCACCCCTTGCGCCTCGCCGATCTGAGCGGCGGCGCAGCCGTGCCGGTGCTGGTCGAGCCCGGCCCCGAGGCGCGCCGGCAGATCGCCGGGGACCTCGGCATTCGCGCCGTGCGCAAACTGCGGCTGGCCGGACAGCTCAGGCCCATCGGCGTCTCCGACTGGCAGCTCGACGCCACGCTGGGGGCGACCGTGGTGCAGGATTGCGTCATCACCCTGGCTCCGGTCGTGACCCGGATCGACGAACCCGTGATCCGCACCTATCTGGCCGCCCCGCCCGAGACGCCCGAGGCCGACGAGGTCGAAATGCCCGAGGACGACACGGTCGAGGCACTGCCCGCCGTGCTGGACCTCGGCGCGGTTCTTTTTGAGGCGCTGGCCCTGGCGCTGCCGCCCTACCCGCACGCCGAAGGCGCCGCCCCGGTCGAGCTCTCCGTCACCGAGCCGGGCAAACCGGCGATGACGGACGAGGACGCCAAACCCTTCGCTGGACTTGCCGGGCTACGCGACAAGCTGACCGGCGAGGGCGACGGATAGTAGAGCGGCCGGCTAAGGCCATCCGTCCTCGGGCAGCCAGGCAAATTCGGCCGCGGCCGCGGCCCAGGCCCCGTCGGCGGTGGCAAATCCGGCGGGCCGCGAGCATTGCAGCACCGACCATCCCCGCCCGTCCTCGGGGTCGCGGCGACACAGCTGGTAGCCAAACCGGCCGTCGGGCCGCCGCAGGATGTCGACGCAATGCAGTCCGCCGGGATCTTCCACAGACCGGATCACTTTGTTTTCATGGGCCATTTCGATCCCCACAGTCGCCGGGGGCGGCGCTGTCACAATTCCACAAGAATTCCCTTGCGCCCAAGGAAAATCGCAGTATGTTCCCGGCCTCGCCCAACCGTTGCGGTTCACCACCCTCCCGCGTCCGGGGCGAACAGGTTTTATCTGGGCGACTGCCCGCCGAATACCGAGGTTGAGACATGGCTGTCCCTCAGAACAAAGTCACGAAATCGCGCCGCAACATGCGCCGCAGCCACGACGCGCTGGTCGCGGCGAACCCGGCCGAATGCAGCAACTGCGGCGAACTCAAACGTCCCCACCATGTCTGCCCGGCTTGCGGCCATTACGACGACCGCGAAATCATCGCGCAGGCCGACGAGATCGATCTGGACGAAGAAGACGCAGCGTAAGCCGCGCTGATCCTGGTCAGGGATGGCGACGGCGCTTCAACCAGTTCAGACCGCGCCCGCACCCGGCGACGCCCGCACCGTGATTTCGGTCGACGCCATGGGCGGCGACCGGGGGCCTTGGGCAATCGTCTCGGGCTGCGCGCGATCTGCCTCGAAGAACCCCGATATCGGCTTTATCCTGCATGGGCCAAAGGCAGAGCTCGACCCGCTGATCGCCCGCCGCAAGCAGCTTAAGGGCCGGTGCGAGGTGCGCGATGTCGAGGGCGTCGTCACGATGGACGCCAAGCCGTCCTACGTCATGCGCCACGGCAAGGGCACCTCGATGTGGTCGGCGATCGAGGCGGTGCGGAACGGCGAGGCCGAGGTCTGCATAAGCTGCGGAAACACCGGCGCCCTGATGGCGCTGTCGATGGTCAGGCTGCGCAAGCTGGAGGGCATCAACCGCCCGGCCATCGCCTGTCTCTGGCCGTCGCGAAATGTGCATGGATTCAATATAATGCTGGACGTCGGCGCCGATATCAGGGCCGACGAGCACGACCTGCTGCAATATGCGCTGATGGGCACCTCTTATGCGCGGAACGGCCTTGGCATCATCCGCCCGCGCATCGGGCTGCTGAATGTCGGCACCGAAGAGCACAAGGGGCGCGCGGAACTCAAGGTCGCGCATGAGATGATCGCCGAGGCCGCAGCCGCCGGAGAGTACGACTATATCGGATTTGTCGAGGGCGGCGATATCCCGACCGATGCCGTCGACGTGATCGTCACCGACGGTTTCACCGGCAATATCGCGCTGAAGACCGGCGAGGGCACTGCAACGCTGATCCGCGAATTCCTGGGCGCGGCCTTCCGGGCGACCCCGCTGTCTCGCATCGCGGCGTTGCTGGCCTTCACGTCGCTCAGGCGCCTGAACAAGCGCATCGACCCGCGCCGTGTCAACGGCGGGGTATTTCTGGGCCTGAACGGCACGGTGGTCAAAAGCCACGGCTCCGCCGACGCCACCGGCGTTTCTGCGGCCATCAAGCTGGCGTTCACGCTGGCGCAATCGCGGTTCAGCGAACGGTTGGCGGCACGGGTTGCATCGGGCTCGATGCCGCGCAATGATGCGGCCGAGCTAGGGGCCGGTAACGGTAGCAATAAATGACAAAACGCGCCGTCGTCCGGGGGGTCGGACACTACCTGCCCGACCGGGTCGTACCGAACTCGGAATTCGAGAAAACGCTGGATACGTCGGATGAATGGATCCGGGCCCGGTCCGGCATCGAACGGCGGCATTTCGCCGCCGAGGGCCAAGGCACATCGGATCTGGCGCTGTGCGCCGCGCGGGCGGCGCTGGACGACGCGGGCATGGTGCCGGACGACATCGACGCGATCATCCTGGCGACCTCGACCGCGGATCTGACCTTCCCGGCCGCCGCCACCATGGTGCAGTCGGCATTGGGCATGACGCGCGGCTTCGCCTTCGACGTCCAGGCGGTCTGCGCCGGGTTCATCTATGCGCTCGCCAACGCCAACGCGCTGATCCTGTCGGGCCAGGCGGACCGCGTCTTGGTGATCGGGGCCGAGACCTTCAGCCGGATCATGGACTGGACAGACCGCTCGACCTGCGTGCTGTTCGGCGACGGGGCCGGCGCGCTGGTGCTGGAGGCGCAGACGGGCACCGGCGAGACATCGGACCGCGGCATCCTTTCGACCGACCTGAATTCTGACGGCCGCCACCGCGAGATCCTGTATGTCGACGGCGGCGTTTCGACGCAAACCACCGGGTATCTGCGGATGCAGGGCAAGGAGGTCTTCCGCCACGCCGTCGAAAAGCTCGCCGCCACCGCCCATACGGCGTTGGACAAGGTCGGGCTGAAGGACAGCGACGTCGACTGGATCGTCCCGCATCAGGCGAATCTTCGGATTATCAAGGCCACTGCCCAGAAGATGGGCCTGCCCATGAGCCGCGTCGTGGTCACCGTTCAGGACCACGGAAACACATCCGCCGCATCGATCCCGCTGGCCCTGGCCGTGGGCGCGGCGCGCGGCCAGATCAAGCAGGGCGATCTTCTGGTGACCGAGGCGATCGGCGGCGGTCTGGCCTGGGGATCGGTGGTCCTGCGCTGGTAGCGCGGCGGAAATAGCTCACAGCCCGAGTAAAACCCGTCCGCCAACCCGTTGATATTGACTCCTAAAATCCCCAGACCCTAAGGTTGTGACAACCATTAGGGGGACGGTAATGAGCGACAAGACATTGACCCGCATGGACCTGAGCGAAGCGGTGTTTCGCGAGGTCGGGCTTTCCCGCAACGAATCCGCGCAGCTTGTCGAATCTGTGCTCAGCCACATGTCCGATGCGCTCGTGCGCGGCGAAAGCGTCAAGATCTCGTCCTTCGGCACGTTTTCGGTCCGCGATAAGGCCGCACGGGTCGGCCGCAACCCGAAGACCGGCGAAGAGGTGCCGATCTCGCCCCGCCGGGTCCTGACCTTCCGCCCCTCGCATCTGATGAAAGACCGGGTCGCCGCGGGCAACAAGCGCTAAGGCGTTCAAACCATGGACAAATCCCGCGAAGCCTTCCGCACGATCAGCGAGGTGGCCGACTGGCTTGGCACGCCCACGCACGTTCTGCGCTTCTGGGAAAGCCGGTTTTCGCAGATCAAGCCGGTGAAGCGCGCGGGCGGGCGGCGGTATTACCGGCCGTCGGATATGGCACTGCTGGGCGGAATCAAGAAGCTTTTGCACGACGATGGTCTGACAATCCGCGGCGTGCAGAAAATCCTGCGCGAACAGGGGGTCAAGCACGTCGCCGCGCTGTCGCAGCCGCTCGATCAGGCGGAGGCCGTCCAGGAGGCCGAGTTTGCCCAGGACGTGGAGCCCGCGGTCGAGACGGCCGAGGTCGTGAGGCTGCAGCCCTCTGAGACGGCGGAAGAGGTGTCTGCCGGTACCGAATCACCTGAAGCCGAACCGGAGTCCTTGGAGCCTGGCATCGAACCCGAGCCGGAGACCGCACCGGAGCCGGAGCCAGAGAGCGCGCCGGAGCCCGAGACCCTCGCAACCGAGGCGGAGGCAGAGGCAGAGGCTGCCGCGCCCGAACTGGAGCCAGAGGCCGCCGCATTGGAACCGGAGACCGAGGACGAAACACCGCCCGCCATGACCGGGATCTTCAGCTCTCCGCGCCTCGGCGCAGCCGCCGGCGCCGCCGCGCCCGAACCGGCGGCGCCGGCCGCGGAACCTGTTGAGCCCGTTCCGGAACCGGCCGGCGCCGCGCCGGAGGCTGTAGCGGAGGCCACGCCGAAGCCCGAAGCATCACCAGAGCGGGGGCCGGGCCTGGCCGAAGCGGTCCTGGCGCGGCTTCGCGACGGGGCAAGCGCCGAGCCCGCCGACTTGCGTCCGATTTATGACCGGCTGACGCAACTTAGGGCAAGGATGGCCAGCGACCGGCCGGACCCGCCAAGCTGATCATCGCCCCTTGCCCCGCCCCCGGTTTCCGGTAAAAGGGCGGGTACGTCGGGCTATGGCGCAGTCTGGTAGCGCGTCCGTCTGGGGGACGGAAGGTCGCAGGTTCAAGTCCTGCTAGCCCGACCATAACCGGCACCGCCCGCGAGCACCGCGGGCGTTCTTGTATCAGGGGGACAGATGAGCGGCACCGGCGTCCTACCCAGCCAGGCGCTGAGGGCGATGATCGCCCGCGGCGAGATCGCTGCCGATCCGCCGATCGACACCGCCCAGATCCAGCCTGCCTCGCTCGACCTGCGCCTGGGATCGACGGCGTACCGGGTGCGCGCCTCGTTCCTGTCCGGCCAGGGGCAAAATGTCTCGGACAGGCTCGACGAATTCACGATGCACCGGATCGACCTGTCCGGTGGCGCGGTTCTGGAAAAGGGCTGTGTCTACGTCGTGCCGCTGATGGAACGGCTCTCTCTGCCGCCGGGCATCCAGGCCGTGGCCAATGCCAAATCCTCGACCGGGCGGCTGGACCTGCTGACCCGCGCGATCACCGACGGCGGCACCGAATTCGACCGGATCGCACCGGGGTACAGCGGGCCGCTCTATGCCGAGATCTGCCCGCGCTCGTTCTCGGTCCTCGTCCGGCCCGGCATGGCGCTCAACCAGATCCGGTTCCGTGCCGGACAGGCGGTGCTGACCGACGCGGAACTGGACGAGTTGCACCGCAGGACGCCGCTGGTCGACGGTCCGGCGGTGATCGGCGACGGGCTGGGGTTTTCCGTCGACCTGAAACCCCAGAACACCGATCTGGTCGGCTACCGCGCCAAACCGCATACCGGCGTGATCGACCTGTCGAAGATCGGCCACTACGACCCTGCCGATTTCTGGGAGGAGATCCGCACCCGCGACGCCAGCATCATCCTCGATCCCGGCGCCTTCTACATCCTCGTCAGCCGCGAGGCGGTGCATATCCCCCCCGACTGCGCCGCCGAAATGGCCCCGTATCTTGCAATGGTCGGCGAGTTTCGCGTGCACTATGCCGGTTTCTTCGATCCCGGCTTTGGCCACTCCGAAGCCGGCGGCGCGGGCAGCCGCGGGGTTCTGGAAGTCCGCTGCCACGAAGCGCCGTTCGTTCTGGAACATGGGCAGGTCGTGGGACGGCTGGTCTATGAGCGTATGGCGGAGCGTCCCGAACAGCTTTACGGCACAGGGATCGCATCGAACTACCAGGGCCAGGGGCTGAAGCTCAGCAAGCATTTTCGGAGCGCCTAGAGACGGCGCAGGATCGGGCGTGGGGCAGCCCGCGCGGGACATGGCCCCTAGCGACCGGCCGCGCGTTATCCCCGGCGCGGTGCCGAGGCCGCCATCCGGCTTCGGTCTGCCGCACCTGCAGCGGCATCCGCATGCACAGGCCGGCCCGCTGATGACCGGAAGATCGCCCGCGGTCCGTCGCAAATCCCGCGCCCGCATGGCGGCCCCTTCCTTGAAAGCCCCGGTCTCCACCCCCATAAACCCTGCATACCGGAGCCACACGGAACACCATGACCGACGCCACACCGATTCTCGACGCCGCCTTCTGGATCACCGCCGCCGCCATCGCCGGGCTTTTGGTCCTTTCGGCCTTCTTCTCCGGCTCGGAAACCGCGCTGACGGCCGCGTCGCGCGGCAAGCTGCGGTCCCAGGCGGACAAGGGCAGCCGCGGCGCCGCGCGCGCGCTGCAGATCACCGAGGACAACGAACGCCTGATCGGCTCGGTCCTTCTGGGCAACAACCTGGTGAATATCCTTGCCGCGTCGCTTGCCACGGCGCTTTTCACGCGTGCGTTCGGAGAATCGGGCGTCGCGCTGGCCACCCTGGTAATGACGCTTCTGGTCCTGATCTTCGCCGAGGTTCTGCCCAAGACCTACGCCATCACCAATGCCGAAACCGCCGCCGCCCGGGTGTCGCCGGTGATCCGGTTGGTGATTTTAGTCTTCAACCCGGTCGTCAGCGCCGTGCGCGCCCTGGTCCGCGGCATCCTCGGCGTGTTTGGCGTGAAAACCGACCCTGAAAGCCACATCCTGGCCGTGCGCGAGGAAATCGCCGGTGCCATCAGCCTCGGCCATTCCGAGGGCGCGGTGGAAAAGGAAGACCGCGACCGGCTGCTCGGCGCGCTGGACCTTGGCGACCGCACGGTCGAAGAGATCATGCTGCACCGCTCGGGCATCGAGATGATCGACGCCGACCTGCCGCCGCAGGAGGTGCTGGAACAATGCCTGCACTCGGCCCATACCCGGCTGCCGGTCTACCGGGGCGAGCAGGAAAACATCATCGGCGTGATCCACGCCAAGGACCTGTTGCGCGCGATGTACGCCCATAGCCGCGAGGCCGCACCGGGCAGCGACACCTTCGCCGATTTCGACGTGCTCGCCGTGGCGAAGAAGCCCTATTTCGTGCCCGAGACCACAACGCTCGACGACCAGATGCGCCAGTTCCTGCGCCGCCACACGCATTTCGCCCTGGTGGTCGACGAGTACGGCTCGCTCGAGGGGCTGATCACGCTCGAGGATATCCTCGAGGAAATCGTCGGCGAGATCACCGACGAGTTCGACATCGACGCCGAACATCCGATCCGCAAATCCGAAGACGGGCATTTCCTGGTGGACGGCGCAATGACGATCCGCGATCTGAACCGCGCCGCCGACTGGTCCCTGCCCGATGACGAGGCGAATACCATCGCCGGGCTGGTCATCCACGAGGCGCAGATGATCCCGGCCCAGGGGCAGGTCTTCAGCTTTCACGGCTTCCGCTTCGAGGTCGCCGCGCGCAAGGACAACCGGATCACCCGGCTGAAGATCCGGCCACTGGGCTGAGCTCACCCCGCCCGAACCACCTTCATCTTGGCGAAAATACGCAATCACCGGCACCTCAAGCGGCGCACCGCCGGCTTGGCGCATCGCGTTGCAAGGGAGTTGAAAAAACCGCCGCGCGGCAGCGCGACAATATGGGACCGGCTACCTGCCCTTGAACAGCCCGCCAAGGATGCCGCGCACGATCCGGCGCCCTGTGGTGCCCTTCAACTCCTTGATCACCGCCGCGCCGATGGCGCTGCCGAACGTGTCGCGGCTGCGCGAGCGGCTGCCGATACGCGTCGACGACGACCGCGGCAGCCCGCCGCCGGAATAGCGCCGGGCGGCACGGAACTCCCGCTCTTCGGCCTCGGCCCGCTCTTCGTCCACCTCCGCCGCTTCCGCCGCCTCGGCAGAGGCCTTGGCACGCGCCTTGAGCGTCTCGAAGGCGCTTTCGCGGTCCTGAACCGTGTCATACTTGCCAAAGACCGGCGAGGCGTCGATCACCGCCTGGCGCTGGCCGACGCTGATCGGCCCCAGCTGTGACGATGGCGGGCGGATCAGCGTTCGCTCGACCACGCCCGGCACGCCCTTGTTCTCCAGCATCGAGGTCACGGCCTCGCCGACGCCGACCTCGCGGATCGCCGCCTCGGTGTCGAACCGCGGATTGTCGCGATAGGTCTGCGCGGCCCGGCTCAGCGCGATCTTGTCGCGGGCGGTGAAGGCACGCAAGGCGTGCTGCACCCGGTTGCCCAGCTGGCCCAGCACATCCTCGGGCACGTCCGCGGGGTTCTGGGTGCAGAAATAGACGCCCACCCCCTTCGACCGGATCAGCCGCGCCACCTGCTCAACCTTGTCGATCAGCGCCTTCGGCGCGTCGTCGAACAGCAGATGCGCCTCGTCGAAAAAGAACACCAGCCGCGGCTTGTCCGGATCGCCGACCTCGGGCAATTCCTCGAACAGCTCCGACAGCAGCCAAAGCAGAAAGGTCGCATAAAGCGCAGGCGAAGCCATCAATTTGTCGGCGGCCAAAATCGATATCCGGCCGCGCCCGTCCGGATCGACACGCATCAGATCGCTCAGCTCCAGCGCCGGCTCGCCGAACAGACCCGCCCCGCCCTGGTTTTCCAGAACCAGCAGCTGGCGCTGGATCGCCCCGATCGAGGCGTTCGAGACATGGCCGTATTCCAGCGACAGGGTCGGGGCGTTCTCGCCCACCCACACCAGCAGCGCACGCAGGTCCTTCAGATCGAGAAGCGGCAGGCCCTCTTCGTCGCTGAGCCGGAAGGCGATGTTCAGCACCCCCTCCTGCGCCTCGCTCAGATCCAAGAGGCGCGCCAGCAGCAAAGGTCCCATCTCGGCCACCGTCGTACGGATCGGATGCCCCTGCTCGCCGAAGAGATCCCAGAAGGTCACCGGGAACGCCTGATAGGCGTAATCGTCGAATCCGATGGTCCCGGCGCGCTTCATGAACGCCTCGTGCAGCTTGAATTCGGGCGTTCCGGACACCGCCAATCCGCTCAGATCGCTCTTCACGTCGGACAGAAAGACCGGCACGCCCGCCTTGGAAAAACCCTCGGCCAGGATCTGCAGCGTTACCGTCTTTCCGGTCCCCGTCGCGCCCGCGATCAACCCATGGCGGTTGGCGTATTTCAGAAGCAACCCCTGTTTGTCACCATACCCCTCACCGCCGCCGCCCAGAAAGATGTGCCCGTCCATTTTCTCACCGTCCCCGATCACCAAAGCGTCCCAATCCATCATACATTGTTAACCATTTTGTGCCACTGTCCAGCCTGCCTGGGGGCATATCTTGTGTTCCGGGCTGACTTCCTCCCTGTCAGACTGGCCGCGCCTCCGGGCGCGGCGTTTTTCATGCAAAAGTGTGAATGCGAAATTGTGAGAACTTCGCTGTTGACGCATCGCGAATTCCGCCGTAGCTTCCGGCTCACAGAAAAAGTCGGCCAGTCCGGCAGGGAGAGAAACGTTAGGGAAGAGGGCCTTTTAAGGCCCTTTTTTCATGTTCTGCCCTAACAAAATCCCGCCCCTGGCCCGGCCGATTTCAGGGCCTGACAGCGCCCACGCGCCATGATATGCGAAAGGACAATTCCATAACCTGCAGGCAAAGACGCATCCGCATGACTCAGTTGACCAAAACACTGCCCCTCGTTCTCCTTCTCGCACTGGGACATGCGGGATGGGCCCAGACCGCCGGGACGGAAACCGATACCGGCGAAGCCGCGGCCGAAGAAACTCCCGATCCCCTGGCGCTGGCCGAGGGGACAGAGGCGGCGCCCGAGGGCCCGCAGCTGGGCGATATCTATGTCGATGGGGAATTCGGTGATTGGGAGCTGCGCTGTATCCGGTCCGAAGAAGAGAACGATCCGTGCCAGCTCTACCAGCTTCTCGACGACGGAAACGGCAATCCGGTGGCCGAGATCAACATCTTCCCGCTGACCGGCGAAGGCCCCGCCGCGGGCGCCACGGTGATTACACCGCTCGAGACCCTGCTGACCGAACAGCTGTCAGTCTCGGTCGATGGCGGACGGGCCAAGAAATATCCGTTCAGCTGGTGCTCGCAGGTCGGATGTTTCGCCCGGCTCGGGTTTTCGAACGACGACGTCAACGCATTCAAGCGCGGGGTCAACGCGACCCTGACGATCGTTCCGGTCGCCGCAGCGGATCAGAAGGTCAACCTGAACGTTTCGCTCAAGGGGTTCACCGCCGCCTTCACCGAAGTCAGCGCACGCGGCCCCGCTCAATAGGTCCGTTCGTCGGATCGCGCCGAACGCCGCCGCGTCGCCGGCGACGTTTTTCGTTAACCGATCTCTCTCAGGCCGCCTTCAAGGCCAGGACCGCGTTCAGTCCCCCGAACGCAAAGGCGTTCGACAAGACCGCGTCGACCTTCGCCTCGCGCGCCTCGTTCGGCACGACGTCCAGTGCGCATTCCGGGTCGTGTTCCTCATAGCCGATCGTCGGCGCGATCACGCCCTCGCGCAGCGCCATGATGCAGGCCAACAGTTCCACCGCCCCGGTCCCGCCGATCAGATGTCCGTGCATGGATTTCGTCGAGGACAGCATCAGGCTGTCGGCATGCGGCCCGAAGGCATCGGCCACCGCCGCGCATTCGGTCTTGTCATTGGCCGCTGTCCCCGTGCCATGGGCGTTGATATAGCCGACCTTCTCCTTCGGCAGCCTGGCGTCCTGCATCGCCCCCTTGATCGCCCGGGCCGCGCCCTGTTTTGACGGCATGACGATGTCGGCGGCGTCCGAGGTCATGGCAAATCCGATGACCTCGGCCAGAATCTCGGCGCCGCGCGCCTTGGCGTGGCCCATTTCCTCGAACACGAAGGCCCCTGCGCCCTCGCCCTGCACCATGCCGCTGCGATTGGCCGAAAACGGCCGGCAGGCGTCCTTCGACATCACCCGCAGACCCTCCCAGGCCTTGACGCCCCCGAAACACAGCATCGATTCAGAGCCGCCGGTGACCATAACGTCGGCCAAACCGTAGCGGATCATCTGGAACGCCTGCCCCATGGCGTGGTTGGAACTGGCGCAGGCCGTGGCGACGGTAAAGGACGGACCCTTCAGGTTCCATTGCATCGACACATGGCTTGCGGCCGCGTTGTTCATCAGCTTCGGGACCACAAAGGGGTGAACCCGGTTCTTGCCGTCTTCGTAGACCACCCGATAATTTTCGTCCTGCGTCGACAGCCCGCCGCCGCTGGTGCCCAGCACCACACCGGACCGTGCGGCCAGTTCCCCGAAAAACGTCAGTCCCGCCTGCGAGATGGCCTCGGACGCCGACAACAGCGCGAACTGCGTGAAGCGGTCGTAAAGCGCGATTTGCTGGCGGTTGAAATGGGCATGTTCGTCATAGCCCCGTACCTGCCCGCCGATCTTGACCGACAGCCGGTCGACATCGCGAATCTCCAGTTCGCCGATGCCGCAACGGCCCTCGCGCATCGCCTCCAACGTGTCGGGAACATTGTGACCCAGCGCGTTGATCGTGCCCGCGCCGGTGATGACGACGCGCCTCATGCCTTCTGCGCTCTCACCAGTCCTTCGACGGCAGTCACGATCGCTTGGACCGAAGAGATATCGAATTCACTGTTTTCCGGCTCGTTGGCGTTGAACGGCACCTGGATGTCGAACTCTTCCTCGATGGCGAAGATCGATTCGACGAGGCCCAGCGAGTCGATGCCAAGATCGTCCAGCGACTGGTCGAGCGACACGTCGCCCACTTCCAGTACGGCCTGTTCTGCAATGATCTCGACGATTTTCTCTTGAACGGTCATCCGGCCCCCACGCGGTCTTGGGGCTGATTTAGTCATTCGCGCCGGGTTTTGGAACTGCTTTCTGTAGCTCAGCGACAGTCGCTGCCAGCCGCGGGAGGCGGCGCAGCGCCTTGTAGGTCTCGACATGCGTTTCCATCTTCATCGCCGGATAGCCCAGCAGCACACGGCCCGCGGGTGCGTTCGACAGAATGACCGTGCCGCCGCCCGCGACGACGCCGTCACCGATGAAGATGTTGTCGACCACGCCGACCTGGCCGCCGAGGATGACGTTGTCGCCGATCTTCACCGACCCCGCGATGCCGACCTGTCCCGCGAACAGGCAGTCGCGGCCGATCTCGCAATTGTGGGCGACGTGCACGTGGTTGTCGATCTTGGTTCCGTCGCCGACCTTCGTGGGCTTGATGGTGCCGGCATCGATGCAGGAATTGGCCCCGATCTCGACGTCGTTGCCCAGGGTCACCGAACCGAGCGAGTGGATGCGCGTCCAGCTTTGGGCCTGTTCCGCGTCGCCGGCATCGCCCATCGTCTCGCGCGCCGCCTCGGCGCGGGACTTTTCCGGCGTGACGAAGCTGAACCCGTCCGCCCCGATCACCGCACCGGGATGGGCGATGAACCTGTCGCCGATCCGTACGTTGCGCCCGATCCGGGCGCCTGCGTGGATCAGCGCCCCGTCACCGATGCGTGCGCCCTCGGCGATGCTGACATGGGGCGCGATCCTCGCGTTGGCACCGATGCGCACGCCGCGGCCGACCACCACGAAAGGGCCGATGGCCGCGCCGCCGCCGATCCGTGCCCCCTCGCCGATCACCGCGGTTGGGTGCACCCCCGGTTCGATATCCGGCCCGGGATCCATCAGCGCCGTCAGCCCCGACATGGCATAGCGGGCGCGGCGCACGACGATTGCCGCCTTCAGCCCCAATCCCTGCCAATCCGCCCCGTCCCACAGCATCGCCGCCCGCGCCGCGCCCTGCCCCAGGCCATCGGCGTATTTCGGATCCATGGCGAGGGCGAGGTCATCGGGCCCTGCATCGGCAGGCTCGGCCGCGCCGGTCACCAACACGGTCGCATCGCCGAAGAGATCGGCGCCAAGCGCCTCGGCGATCTGGGAAATTGTATAGCGGGTCATGCGTCCTCCGGTCCCCGGCGCACGCCGGTGGCGCGCAGCCGGGATTGAAGGACGGTTTAGCTGCGAACCGCGCGCATCGCCACCCCGGCCTTGACCAGCGCGTTATAGATCTTCGCGTCGCGGCCATAGATGTCGCGGCGGAAGTTCAGCCGGCCCTTGGCCGAGGTAAACGCCGTGCGGTAGACGATATGCACCGGGATCGGCTGTTTCAGGGCGACCCGGGTGTTCTGCCCCGACCGCAGATGCGCCTGAAACTCGCCGACCGGATCGGCGCTTTGCGGCCGCAGCAGTTCATAGGCGAAATCGAACGGGTCGTTCAGCCGGATGCAGCCATGGCTGAACGCGCGCACCTCGCGCGAGAACAGGTTCTTCGCCGGCGTGTCGTGCAGGTATATGTTGTAGGGATTCGGGAACATGAACTTCACAAGCCCCAGCGCATTGCCCTTGCTCGGCGGCTGCCGCAGGTCGAAGGGGAAGTTCTTTGGGCTGTAGGCGCCCCAGTTCACCGCACCGCGGCTGACGACCCGCCCGCGCCCGTCGACCAGCTGAAGATGCCCGGCCGACGCGCCGCCGCTGGCGATCATCCGCGGCAGGTACTCCTTGGTCGAGATCGACCGCGGCACGTTCCAGTACGGGTTGATCTCCATGTACTCCATGGTGTCCGAAAACTCGGGGCTGCGCCGGTCGCTGACATTCTTGCCGATGACCGAGCGCGTCTTGAACGTCACCTGGTCGTTGTCCATGATCGCCGCGGTGAAATCGGTCAGGTTCACCCAAACGTGGCGTTTGCCGCGCGGGATGTTCATCCAGCGCTCGCGCTCGATCGCGACCATGATCGACGGCAGCCGGTCTTCGATCTGCTTGTTGATCTCGGTCATCGTGCCCGGCCCCGCGACACCGTCGGTCGCCAGCCCGTTGTCGTACTGAAACAGCTGAACCGCTTTCTGCAGCGCCGCGTCATAGCTCGAAGACGCCGACCGACGCATATAGCCCATGGCGATCATGCGGTTGCGCAAGGCCACCACCGCCGGGCCGCTCTGCCCCGGCTTCAGCGCCTTGGCCGGCACGCGCGGCCCCCAGCCGCCCTTGCCCAGCTGCTTTTCCAGCTTCACCTTCGCCTTCAAGAGCCGCGCATATTCCGGCGATTTCGGCGGCAGCGCGCGCAAAAACTTGACCGGAGACGATTTCGAATAGGCCTCCAGCAGCTTGGTGCGGCTGCGCAGCGGCACGTCGCGGACGATCCCGCTATCCACCTGCCTAGGCGTCAGGATACCGGTCTGCACGTCGCGCGCGTACTGCAGAAACAGCTTCGACAGCGCCACCTCGACCTGCCCCAGTTCGCGCTGCGACTTGATCCGGCGCAGGTTGATCGATGCGAGGTCAAGGTCGTACCGGCCCACCGGCAGCGCATGGTCGCCCGCATTCTTCAGCGCCTTGAGCAGCGCCGAGCGCCGCGCCTTGTCCTTCGATCCCTTGCCGGTCCAGATCGGCTTGTATCCGTTCGCCCGGTAGAATGCCGCGACGTCGGCATCCCTGGCGGCGGCTTCCGCTACCGCCTGCATGAACGGCGTGATCTGTGCCTTTGCCGGCACGGCGGCAAAAAGGCTCGACAGACACAAAAGAATTGCCGCCAAAGCTGCAAACCCGAACCGGGCCTGGGCCGACACCATCATAATCTCCATCCTCTCGCTCAACGGCGACTCGCGCGCATCTAGCGCGGACAATACCCCACCCACCTAGATATTGAATGATCACATTTCCGAAAGCCCGCCGATCTGTCGCACCCGCGCAACGCTCAAGGCTTTTTCCCGGCATTTGAACGATTCCCACCAAATTAACGCAACCGAAACAGAACTTTGGCAAATTTCCGCCGATTCCCGCGCCTACGCGGACCGGGATGGAGTCAGACCTTGGACGAAAGTTTCAAATGTGTCATATAACACACGCGCCTGGGGATGAGGCAGCAAGGCAGGCCGCGGGAACAGCGGTTTAAGGCAAGCAACGGGACGCACAGACGGGACATGATACCTGACAGCTCTAGTGGCCTTTCGAGGCGCGCGCTGCTCGGCGCATTCGCGGCAACCGCCATCACGGCAGCCCCCTCGTTTTCCAGTGCAGCGGGCTTCCTGCGCGGCGGCGGCGATATCCGCCGCATCCGGATGTACTCGGGCCGGACCGGTGAATCGATCGACACGATCTACTGGATCGAAGGCAAGTACATCAAGGAAGTCATCAAGGAAATCAACTATTTCATGCGCGACTGGCGGACCGACCAGACGCATTCGATGGACATGCGCACCATCGACATCATGGCCGCGGCACACAACCTTATGGACGTGCATGAACCCTATATGCTGTTGTCCGGGTACCGCTCGCCAAGAACCAATGCGATGTTGCGCTCGCGCTCGCGCGGGGTGGCGAAGAACTCGCTGCACATGAAGGGCCAGGCCGCCGACCTGCGGCTGGAATCCCGCTCGGTCGTACAGATGGCCAAGGCGGCTGCGGCCTGTGCCGCCGGCGGTGTCGGCCGCTACTCGAAATCGAATTTCGTCCATATGGATTGCGGCGTCGTCCGAAGCTGGGGACGATAAAGCCGCCGTTCCGTTTTCATACGCGATGCCCTGCCGCCGCCTCCCCCGGGAAGCGGCGGCTTTCGTTGGGGAAGCCCAGCGGCACGATGCATTGTGAATAAACTGTTGGGTCGGAACTGGCCAGGAGCGGATGTTGTCTATTGCGCGCGAAGCCGCGCTATCGCCGACCCGCGGGGAGGCGAACCAAACCTCTGAGCGGCTCGATTTATCCCGGTAAAGTCCGAACGACCTCAATGCGATATGAGCCGCAAGCAAATCGCCTCCCCTACGGGGCGGGTCGGCGACGGCGCGGCGGCCTTCGGCCTTGATTCCGCGCCGACGACTGGTTGCATAAGTCCGCTCCAGGTCGAAACCGCCAGACCGCGATGCCATCGAACACCGCACCGCCCCAGACTGACGCAGCCCGGCGGAAACGACCACAAGCGGTCCGCCTCATGTCCGCGGAAGCATGGCCTTTCGGCGTTCGCGCGGATGTGGCCGGGCCGGGCTCTCCTTCAGCAGCCCGCCCACACCCATCGCCGCGATGTCCCCATCGTCGACCTGCAGGCCGCAGGCTACCCGCTCGAGCACCCAGTCCGCCCCGTTCAAAGCGGGCGACCGCGCGCATCCCGGCAGCCCGATCACCGGCCGGCCGCCCTGTTCGCCCAGAAACAGCAGGTTACCAGGATCGACCGGCATGCCGAACCGCGTCACCGTCCCGCCGGCCGACCGCACCGCCTCGGGACCGACATCGGCCGGATCGGAGGTCGCCGAGGCCGTCAGGATCAGCACCAGATCGCCCTCTGCCGCCGCCAATGCCGCGGCCAACGGCCCGGTCCGGTGCGGCACGACCGGCGCGGCGATCAAGTCCATCCCCAGTGCTTCCAGCCGTCCTCGGATCGCCGCCTCCCCCTTGCCGGGACCAGCGCCGATATCGGTCTGGATCAGCGTCGCGGTCTTCAGCTCCACCGGCCGCACCCGCATCGCGTCTCGCACGGCCCGCGCCGCCGCCTCTGCCGCCGCGGCCGCGATGCCATAGGCGATGATCTTGACCGTCGCCACCATCATCCGGCCCCGCGTCCGGGCAAACGGCATCGACGTCGCGATGGTGATCAGCGGATCCACCCGGTTGGCGGCCTCGATCTTGTCCACGTCGAGGACCAGAACCCCCGGCACCGTTGCATAGACATTCACCCGCCCGGTGCTCGCCTCGGTCAACCGCAACCGCGCCGCATCCGGGTCCGGCACCATCGACCCCGCGATCAGCGCGGCCGCCGCATCCTCGTCCAGATCGCCGGGATCGAGCTGCGCCACGATCACCTCGGCTCGGCCGATCGCGGCCATCGCCGCGACGTCCTCGGCATTCAGCACCCGCCCCTTGCGCAGCTTGCGCCCGCCAAGATCGAGCGAATGCGCCAGAACCGCGCCCTCGGCCTGCGCCAGCGGCACTGCCCCGAACCGCATCAGCCCTGCCTGAGCGTCCGGGTGATCTCGGCCATCACCGCGATGGCGATCTCGGCGGGCGATTTCGCGCCGATGTCCAGGCCCACCGGCGCATGGATGCGGGCAATGTCCGTCTCGGCAAATCCCTGTTCCGCCAACCGCGTCACGCGTTTCGCGTGGGTCCGGGTCGAGCCCAGGCAGCCCAGATAGAACACGTCCGATTTCAACGCCGCCACGATCGCCGGATCGTCCAGCTTGGGATCATGGGTCAGCGTCACGACGGCGGTCCGGGCATCGAGGCCCCGCGCCGCCAAGGCCTCATCGGGCCAGTCGTGCAGGATCGCCTCTCCCGGAAAGCGGTTTTCCGACCCGAAGGCCTCGCGCGGATCGATCAGGACCGCGTCGTAGCCCGCAAGCCGCGCCATCACCATCAGGGGCTGGGCGATATGCACGGCGCCGACCACCGCCATCCGCAGGGGCGGGTTGTGCACCGCGATAAATGTGTCTTCCTCGAACCCCGACTTGTCCGACCGGAACCGCGCGGCGATCGCCGGCCCGAATGCGGCGTCGTCCGCCCCGGCCAATCGCCGCGACCAGCTGTCGGTATCGACCAGATAGGCCACCGCCCGCCGTTCCGCCCGCGCCGCCACAAGCCCGGCCAGCAGATCCTCGGGCAGTTGCGCGCCGACAGGTTCCACCATCACCCGGATCGTGCCGCCGCAGGCAAGACCCACGGCAAAGGCCTCGTCGTCGCTGACGCCGAATTCCAGGATCCGCGACGCACCGTCCTCCAGCGCGTCCGTCGCCTCGACAACCACCGCGCCCTCGACGCAGCCGCCAGAGACGGATCCCGCAATCTCGCCCTCGCCGCTGATCGCCAGCTGGCTGCCCACCTGCCGGGGCGCAGAGCCCCAGGTCTGTACCACCGTCGCCAGAGCTGCGCCCTTGCCGGTCCGGTGCCAATCGAGGGCGATCTCGGGTATGTCGTCGAAACCTTGCGTCATGGGGCCAGTGTGATCCTCGTCTGAAAGCAGTTGTTGCGGGCGGACCTGACATCAACATAGGCCACATCGCCGCGGCTTAGAACCTCTGCGGCATACTTCGCCACGCGGTCGCGGTCGACGACCTGTCCGGTGCCGTAGACGATGCGGTGATCGGCCGAGTAGCCCTTGAGCAGATAGTCGGGCGACGTGGTCAGGATCGGCGGCACGCCGCCGTCCGCCCAGGGCCGACAGGCATCGGCGCACAGAAAGACCGGTCCGGTCTCGGCATAGGGCTGCATCTCGGGAAACGGCCTTGCGGCGAGGATCAGCATCTGCACGCCCTCGGGAATGTCGCGCAGGCACGACCGGCAGGGATTGCCCGGCCCGGCCGACACCGCGTGCTCTGCCGGACGGCCATAGGCATCGGGCCCGCCCGCGCGCACATCGTCCACGAAAGTCTGGTCATAGGGGTGGAAGGTCAGTGTCATCGGGGTGCTCCTTTATGGGTCACCCGCAGATAGCCGCACCGTGCGCCGCATGGCGACCCGGATCCTGCGCAGGCACCACCCGAATCCTGCGCGTGCGGCCGGTTTCCCCACGCCGGTTCACCCCGGCAAAGGCCGCGCGCGTGCCCCGGCCAGCAGACGCTCGCCGATGCTGCGCGCCGAAGACAGCTTTGGCCCGGGCTCCGACGCGGTCTCTTCGGCGGCGGCCTCGGAGAACATCGCCATCAGCCGGGCCTTTTCGCCGACATCCTGCGGCTGGCTGATTGCCTCGGCCAGGCCCTGCAGCGAGGCGATGTTGTGGCCCGCGCGGAAGCTGTCGACATGCGGCAGCATCGCCATGATGCCCTTGGCCTTGGGCGCGAACCCGTCCCAGCGCAGCAGAGGGTTGATCCAGATCAGGCGGCGGGCGGACAGATGCAGCCGCTCCATCTCGCGCACCAGCAGGTCGGAATCGTCGCGGTCCAGCCCGTCGGTGATCAGCAGCACAACCGCGCCGTGGCCCATCACCCGGCGCGACCAGTCGCGGTTGAAGGCGTGCAGGCACTGGCCGATCCGGGTGCCGCCCTCCCAGTCCTGCGCCTCGGCCCCGGCGGCGGCCAATGCCGCGTCGACGTCGCGCTGGCGCAGATGGCGGGTGATATTGGTCAGCCGCGTGCCGAAGGTGAAGGCATGCACCCGCGCCCAGCCCGCGCCCTTGTTGTTCGACACGGCGTGCAGGAAATGCAGCACCGCGCGGGAGTATTGCGACATCGAGCCGGAGATGTCGCACAGCGCGATCAGGCGCGGCCAGCGGATGCGCTGCGCCTTCATCTTCAGCTCGTGGATCTCGCCGCCCTGGCGCATCGAGGCGCGCATCGTCGCGCGCCAGTCGGGCCGATGGCCGTAGGGGTCCGCCATGGTTCTGCGCGATTTCAGCGGCTTCACCGGCAGGGCGAGCCGGGCCAGCATGCGCTTGGCCTCGGCCACCTCGGCCGCGCTCATCTGCTCGAAATCGAGCGTCCGCAGACGTTCCTCGGACGACGCTGTGCGTGAGGCGTCGATCTCGATCTCGACCTCGTCGCCATCCTCCTCGCCCGCGCCCTCGGGCAGATCGCGCTCGACCCCGTCGAGCAGTGCCTCGGCGGCGCGTTTCTCGCCCGCCCCGGCCTTGCGTTCCTCCTGCACCCCGCGCACGGCGGGCAGCATGTAGGACATCATGTGCTCCAGATAGCGCGGGTCGCGCCAGTAGAGCCGGAAGATCTGTGCAAACACCGCCCGGTGTTCGGGGCGCGAGACGAAACAGGCGTGCAGCGTCCAGTAGAAATCGCGCTTTTCGGTGAACCCCGCCGCCTCGACCGCGCGGATCGCATCGATCACGCGGCCCGGCCCCACCGGCAGCCCGGCCTTCCTGAGCGCGCGCGCGAACCAGGTGATGTTATGGGTCAGCTTGGGGGTGTCGGGGATGTCCAGCGGGATGAGTTCAGCCATCGCCACCCCCACGAGACCAAGACTTTTCGAGAAGTCCTGTCAAACTTCTTCGAAGAATCTTGCGTCCCCCGACGGTCATGCCGGGGCCAGTTCCGCCCGCACCTCGTCCAGGATCCGCTTGGCCTCGGATCCCTGAATGCGCTGGATGTCGTCCTGGTATTTCAGGATCGCGCCCAGCGTGTCGGCGATGACCTCTGGCGACAGCTCCATAACGTCGAGCGCCAGCAGGCATTTCGCCCAGTCTATCGTCTCGGCCACACCGGGTTTCTTGAACAGATCCTCGGTCCGCAAGCGCTGCACGAAGGCCACCACCTCGCGGCTTAGCGCCGCGGCGGCCTCGGGCGCACGCGCTTCCAGTATCTCGATCTCTCGGTCGAAGCCTGGATAGTCGACCCAGTGATACAGGCACCGCCGTTTCAGCGCGTCATGCACCTCGCGGGTGCGATTCGAGGTCAGGATCACGATCGGCGGGTGCGGCGCCTTGACGGTGCCGAGTTCGGGGATCGTCACCTGAAAGTCCGACAGCGCCTCCAGAAGAAACGCCTCGAACGGTTCGTCCGTACGGTCGAGTTCGTCGATCAGCAACACCGGAGGGCCCTCGACCTGGGGCCGCATCGCCTGCAGCAGGGGCCGTTCGATCAGATAGTCCTCGGTAAACAGCTCGTCCTTCAGCGCATCGCGGTCCGCCCCGCCCGCCGCCTCGGCGGTGCGGATCGCGATCATCTGTTCGGGGAAGTTCCATTCATAGACCGCGCTGGCCGCATCGAGGCCCTCGTAGCATTGCAGCCGGATCAGCCGCCGGCCCAACGCGGCAGATATCGCCTTGGCGATCTCGGTCTTGCCGACCCCGGCCTCGCCCTCCAGAAACAGCGGCCGCCCGAGCCGCAGCGCCAGGAACACCACGGTCGCCAACGCGCGGCCGCAGACATAGTTTTCACGCGCCAAAAGCGCCTGGACATCGTCGATGGATCCGATTTCTTCCGACAAAACCCGCTCCTTCACATCTGCCGCAAAGGGGGCACGCGGCAGGGCAGCCGTCAAGGGCGACTTGCGTCGCATATCGCAGGCTGATTTAGCAGCGTCATGCGCGCCGTCACCCGCCCCCGGCTCAACGCCATCGCCGCCGCCCTGCTGGGCGCCGGGGCCTTCATGGCGCTCGGCCTGCCCCTGCCCCTGTTGCTCGGCCCGATGATCGGCTGTCTGGCCGTCGCGCTGGCCGGGGTACAGCTGCAGGACATGGGGCCGCTCGGTACCTTCATGCGCACCTTCCTCGGCGTCGCCATCGGCGCGACGATCACGCCGCAGCTTCTCGACGATCTGCCCGGGTTCGGGCCGTCGCTGTTGATGATCCCGGCCTTCATCGTCGTGATCGGGGCCGTGGGCTACCCTCTGTTCCGCCGCATTTACGGCTTTGACCGGCCCACGGCCTATTACGGCTCGATGCCCGGCGGGCTGCAGGACATGCTGATCTTCGGCGAGGAAGCCGGGGGCGACGTGCGGGCGATGTCGCTGATCCACGCGACCCGCGTGCTGGTTCTGGTGATCGCCGCGCCCTTCGTGCTGACGGTGCTCTACGATCTCGACCTGTCCGCGCCGCCCGGGCAGGCCGCCCGAACCCTGCCGACATCCCAGCTCGCCCTGATGCTGGTGGCCGGCTTTGCGGGCTGGAGGATCGCCGCAAGGGTCGGCCTCTTCGGCGCCTCGATCCTCGGCCCGATGATACTGACCGCAGCCCTCAGCCTTGCCGGCATCATCCAGAGCCGCCCCCCGGCCGAGGTTATCTGGGCGGCCCAGTTTTTCATCGGCATTTCCGTCGGCGCCAAATATGCCGGGATCACCGGCCGCGAATTGCGCCGCGATGTCGGCGCGGGGCTGGTCTTCAGCGTGATCCTGGCCGTGATCTCGCTGGCCTTCATCGAAATCGTGTTCCTGATCTCGCCGGCCCATCCGCTGGATGTCATCCTGGCCTTCCTGCCCGGCGGTCAGGCCGAGATGGCGGTCATCGCCATCGTCGCGGGCGCGGATGTGGCCTTTGTCATCGCGCACCACCTGTTGCGGCTGGTGACCGTGATCCTGCTCGCCCCGGTCTTCGCCCGCCTGATCCGATAGCTCATGCGGCGTTTGCCCTTGGCCAAAGCCTGCACTAAGACCTTCGGCAGCAGCAGGAGATGCGCCATGAACGTTGCCGCCAAGATCAAGGCCAAGGACGCGCCCGACATGGGCCGGTTCGATTGGGAGGATCCGTTCCGCCTGGAGGATCAGCTGACCGAGGACGAGCGCATGCTGCGCGACGCCGCCCGTGCCTTTGCCCAGGACCGGCTGCAGCCGCGGGTGATCGAGGCCTACCGCGACGAGCTCGTGGCGCCCGAGATCTTCCCCGAGATGGGCGAGGCCGGACTGTTGGGAACCACCGTTCCGGAAGAATACGGCGGGCTTGGCGCGGGCTACGTCACCTACGGCCTCGTCGCGCGCGAGATCGAGCGGGTTGATTCGGGCTATCGTTCGATGATGTCGGTGCAATCCTCGCTGGTGATGTACCCGATCTACGCCTACGGTTCCGAAGAACAGCGGCGGGCCTATCTGCCGAAGCTGGCGTCAGGGGAGTATATCGGCTGCTTCGGACTGACGGAGCCGGATGCCGGCAGCGATCCCGCCGGGATGAAGACCACCGCCAAGAAGACCGACGGCGGTTATGTCATTTCGGGCTCGAAGATGTGGATCTCGAATGCGCCCATCGCCGATGTCTTCGTCGTCTGGGCGAAGTCCGAGTCGCATGGCGGCAAGATCCGCGGCTTCGTGCTGGAAAAGGGCCTGAAGGGGCTTTCGACCCCCAAGATCGGCGGCAAGCTGTCCTTGCGCGCCTCGGTCACCGGCGAGATCGTCATGGACGCCGTCGAGGTCGGCGAGGACGCGCTGTTGCCGGGCGTCGAGGGGCTGAAGGGCCCGTTCGGCTGCCTCAACCGCGCACGCTACGGCATTTCCTGGGGCGCGATGGGTGCCGCCGAATTCTGCTGGCACGCCGCCCGGCAATACGGGCTGGACCGCAGGCAGTTCAACAGGCCGCTGGCGCAGACCCAGCTGTTCCAGAAGAAGCTCGCCGATATGATGACCGAGATTTCGCTGGGCCTGCAGGCCAGCCTGCGCGTCGGCCGCCTGATGGACGACGGCAACGCCGCGCCCGAGATGATCTCGATCGTCAAGCGCAACAATTGCGGCAAGGCGCTGGAGATCGCCCGCATAGCCCGCGACATGCATGGCGGCAACGGCATTCAGGAAGACTATCAGGTCATGCGCCATATGGCGAACCTGGAAACCGTGAACACCTATGAGGGCACCCACGATGTCCACGCCCTGATCCTGGGACGGGCGCAGACGGGGTTGCAGGCGTTCTTCTGAACCGGGCGGTACGCCAGGGGTCGATACCCGTGGCGCGTTCCGGCGGAATGACGATGGAACCGCGTTCGACCGGCTCTGGCCTGGAGCAGACGTCGCATTCTCCTTGAGGAGCCACGCTATCGCCGACCCGCGGGGAGGCGAAACAAACCTCTGAACGGCTCGTTTTATCCCGGCAAAGTCCGAACGACCTCAATCCGATACGCGCCGCCAGCAAATCGCCTCCCCTTCGGGGCGGGTCGGCGATGGCGCGGCGGCCTTCGGCCTTGATTCCGCGC